>Ga0207416_1000218_pt1 | contig 106207 bp, 104 predicted proteins | sample PaiPotPPM11metaG_FD_184107 | JGI IMG/M metagenome (GOLD analysis project Ga0207416, IMG submission 184107) | Iron sulfur acid spring bacterial and archeal communities from Banff, Canada, to study Microbial Dark Matter (Phase II) - Paint Pots PPM... ... | reverse complement strand
CCGTCGCCGCCGGCGGCGACGACGGGCGCAAGAAAACTAACACCGCGACGACGATGGCGATGAGTCCCAAGGCGGTGAGGATCAGCGTCGAATAACGCACCGCCGGGTCGCGCCTTCGATGGAGCCGTCCGCCCGATTCACGCGTCGATTTGAGCGGCTCGCTGACGATGGTCACGGCCGAAGCGAGAGCGCTCGCCTTGGGTGGATCGGGGATCCGCGTCGTCCAAACGTCGGGCTTGGCGGGCGCCGGCGCGCTTGGCGCGGCATTCGCACCTTCGAACGGAGGCGCGACGCTTGCAGCAGAGCTCGGAGGTTCCTCCGGAGCGCCTGCAGCGGCGCTCAGCGGTTCCTCCAGTGGTGCGGGCGGTGCGATCGCCGAGCTCGGTCGCTGAGTGACGGGAGCGACGGGAACGACGGGAACGACGGGAGCGACGGGAACGACGGTCTCGGGAGGCATCAATTCGATGTCGCCGGACGACCACGCCGCGGCCGGCTGTTCAGCCTTGATCTTGTCATCGATGGTTTGCCAGGGCAGCTGCGCGGTGCACGTGCCCTTCGCCGTGTCCACGATGGCCTCGATGTGCTGCGGATGATTCTTCCCGATCATATCGGTCGCGCCGCGATCCCACTCGACGCTCACCCGCATGTCGGCCGACGCACCCGGTTCCAAGCGCACCGGCGGCGACGGTTCGAAGCGGAGCGAAGGATGCCGCGCGAATTGCAATTCGAACGCGCCGTAGCCGTCGCCGACGTTTTTCAACGAGACGATCAGCACGAAGCCACGCGGCCCGTCGCTGCCCCTGACGGGTCGCAGCCACGCGATCGCTAAGGAGCAGTCCGCGCTGCCGGGCGGTGCGAGCTCTCGTTCGAGCTTCGCCAGTTCGCGGCCGTCGGCGGCACGGAGCACGATCACCGCGCGCCGATGTTCGGCGGCGCCGTTCGAGAACAACGTCAACTTCGCGGTGCGCGATTCTTTCGGCAGCAGCGTGAACGATGACGGAGACACATCGCCTGCGCCCGCGGGTTCGTCGAGCGTAAGCGAACAGGGAACCGGCGCGTCGGCGTCACTCGATACGACCAAATCGAAAATCGTTGCTGCGCCCGGCGCGAACGCCCAGCGCATCAACGGATTCGACGGGGCCAAAGTAAAGCCCGAAGACATACTATCTCCTGCCGTATTAGTGTATCGGACGCTTTTCCGGCAAGCGCCAGGGGGTTCCGCCAAACCCCCCGACGAACATCGAATGTCCCCCTCGCCGTGGAGCGAATCTTCGATGCACGCCGACGACATCTTTCGAGAATTCGACCGCCTGTTCGCGGAGCTGAGCCTCCCGATGTCGAGTCATGCGCGCCGCGGCAGCTTCAATCCGAACGCCGATGTCCACGTCGCGGAGGGCGGGCGCACGATCCTGGTCCGAGTCGAGCTGGCCGGCGTCAGCCGAGACAACATTAAATTAGTGATCGAGGGAGCGACGCTCTACTTGGCTGGAGTCCGCGAGAGCCAGCCGCGCCGCGTCCACGGCGTCTTGCAAAAGGAGATCGAATACGGCCCCTTCCTGAAGAAGATCCAGCTGCCCTCGACCGTGCACGTCAGCCAAGCGCGCGCCGAATACCAAGACGGCATGCTCACCATCAAGCTGCCGGTCTCCGATAACGCGCGCGTCATGCGCGTTGACCGCACGGAGATCCGCATGACCGCGAGGGGCCGCGCCTAGATGGCAGACTTGATCCGTGAAACCGGCACGATTCCTCAGGAACTCGCGCTGCTGCCGCTGCAGGACGCGGTGTTATTTCCGAACACCGTCATGCCGCTGGCGGTCACGAAAGCGCACGGCGTCAAGCTGGTCGAAGACGCGCTCAAAAACAGCGCGCCGATCGGCGTCGTCGCGCTGAGAGACAAAGACGCTTCGCCGCCCACGCCGGACGACGTCTTCACCGTCGGCACCGTCGCGATCATCCAAAAGATGATCCGCGTGCCCGACGGCACGCTGCGCTGCATCATCTCCGGCACCGTACCGTTCAAGGTGAACGAGTTCACGCAAGCGCAGCCCTATCTGGTCGGCAAGGTCGATCAGCTCGAAGAACAGACGAGCGAAAGCGACGAGATCATCGCGCTGTCGCGCAATCTCGCGTCGCAGTATTCGCGGTTGCTCTCATATCTGCCGTCGGCGCCGAAAGAGCTCGAGCTCGAAGTCAACAACATCACCGATCCGAATCTGCTGTCGTATTTCATCGCCTCGACGATGCGCCTCGAGACCGGCGATAAGCAAGCCGTGCTCGAAGAACGCGAGACGCTCGCGCGGCTGCGCATGCTCACCGCGATGCTGACTCGCGAACTCGAAGTGCTCGAGCTCGGCCAAAAGATCCAGTCCGACATCCAAAAGGAGATGGACAAGAATCAGCGCGAGTACTTCCTGCGCCAGCAGCTCAAAGCGATCCAAGACGAGCTGGGAGAGACGGATCCGACGCAAGCCGATGTCAACGAGTTGCGCGAGCGGATCGCGACCGCGAAGATGCCGGAGGAAGCGAACAAGGCTGCGGAGCGCGAGCTGGACCGGCTGGCGCGCGTGCCATCGGCGAGTCCGGAATATTCCGTCATCCGCACCTACCTGGACTGGCTCGTGACGATTCCGTGGTCCGTCATCACCGAAGACAGCCTCAACATGGAAAAAGCGCGCAAGATCCTGGACGAGGATCATTACGATCTCGACAAAGTCAAAGATCGCATCTTAGAGTATCTGGCGGTGCGCAAGCTCAAACAGACGCTGTCGGGTCCGATCTTGTGCTTCGTCGGGCCGCCCGGCGTCGGAAAGACGTCGCTTGGAAAATCCATCGCGCGCGCCATGAACCGGAAATTTATCCGCGTGTCGGTTGGCGGCGTGCGCGACGAGGCGGAGATACGCGGTCACCGGCGCACCTACATCGGCGCTATGCCGGGCACGTTCATCCGCGCGATCCGCGACGCGGGCTCGGCCAACCCGCTCATCATGATCGACGAGATCGACAAAGTCGGCGCAGACTGGCGGGGCGATCCTTCTTCCGCGCTGCTCGAAGTGCTCGACCCCGAACAGAACAATTCGTTCCGCGACCATTATCTCGACCTGCCGTTCGACCTGAGCAAAGTGCTGTTCATCTGCACCGCCAATCAGATGGACACGATCTCGCCGCCGCTGCGCGACCGCATGGAGATCATCCCGCTGTCCGGCTACACGCAAGCCGAAAAGGTGCAGATCGCGAAGAAGTATTTGGTGCCCAAGCAGCTCCAAGCGAACGGTCTGACGAGCCGACAGTGCTCGATCGGCATCGGCGCGATCGACGAGATCGCGGCGAACTATACGCGCGAGGCAGGCGTCCGCAACCTCGAGCGCGAGATCGCGACCATCTTTCGCAAAGTGGCGCGCAAGATTGCCGAGAAGCCGGCCTATTCGGTCAAGGTCACGGCGGCAAAAGTCCCCGAGTTCCTCGGCAAGCAGCGGTTCTTCAGCGAGGTGGCAAAGCGCACGGCCTCGACGGGGGTGGCGACCGGGCTCGTGGTCACGCCGGTCGGCGGCGACATCATCTTCGTGGAATCGAGCGTGATGCCGGGTAACGGGAAACTTACCCTGACCGGCCAGCTGGGCGACGTCATGAAAGAATCGGCCCAGGCGGCGCTGTCCTTCGTGCGCAGCCGCAGCGCCGAACTGGGATTGAAGCAGGAATATTTCTCCAAACACGACGTCCACGTACACGTCCCGGCCGGCGCGGTGCCGAAGGACGGTCCGTCGGCAGGCGTCGCGATCGCGACGTCGCTCGTCTCGGCGATCAGCGGCATCAAAGTCGACTCCGGCGTCGCGATGACGGGCGAGATCACGCTCACCGGTCAGGTGCTGCCCATCGGCGGGGTCAAGGAGAAAACGCTGGGCGCCAGGCGCGCCGGCATCAGGCGCATCGTTTTACCGCTGCGCAATGAGCCGGACGTGGCGGAAGACATCCCGCCGGACGTGCGCAAGTCGATGAAGTTCATCTTCGTCGACGAGCTTTCGCAAGTGTTGAAGGAGACGCTGGGCCGGATGGTCATCACGCCGGTCGTGACCGCGAACGGCCGGCGGCAGGTCGCGAAGCTGCCGGCAGCCGCTCGGTAAATGGCTCCCGAACAACGCGTCGCAATCGTCACCGGCGGATCACGTGGCATCGGCGGGGCGATCACGCGCGAACTGGCCTCAAGCGGCGTTCACGTCGCCGCCGGCTACAGCAAGGGCAGGGAGACCGCCGAAAAACTGCGCGATGAGCTGCGCGGCGAAGGCGCTTCGGTCTCGCTGCATCACGGCAAGGTGGACGTCGTCGCGGACTGCGAGCGCGTGGTGGGCGAGGTCTTGAAAGATTTCGGCCGGATCGACTACCTCGTGAACAACGCCGGCATCACGCTGGACAAGACCGTTCGCAAGATGACCGCCGACGATTGGCACAACGTCATCAACGTCAACCTGTCCGGCGCGTTCAACATGTGCAAGGCGGTGCTCGAGCACATGATCGGCCGAGGTTCTGGCCGGATCATCAATATCAGTTCGGTAATCGGCGAAACCGGCAGCATCGGCCAGGCCAACTACGCCGCGTCAAAAGCCGGTCTGTTCGGGTTCAGCAAAAGCCTGGCGCTCGAGATGGCGCGCAAAGGCATCACGGTCAACTGCGTGGCGCCGGGATTCATCGCGACCGAAATGGTCGGCGCAATGCCGAAAGCCGTCCTTGATGCCGTCGTCGAGAAGATCCCTCAGGGCCGGCTCGGCAAGCCGGAGGAAGTCGCGCGCGTCGTGCGCTTTTTGCTGGACGACGATTCAGCGTACGTCACCGGAGCCGTATACACCGTAAACGGCGGCCTGGATATGTAGGCGTTTCCGCCTACTTGAAGAATATAGCGCCTCGCTATGTCTACCTAGCGGAGCGTTGATGGTGAGTTCGATGGACGGCCGGATCGGCATCGTGACGGGCGGCGCGCGAGGTATCGGCGCGGCAACCTCGAGATTGCTCGCGGGCGACGGCGCAACCGTCGCGATCTTCGGATTAGCGGGCGATCGCGCGCGTGCGGACGACGTGCGGGTGGGTCTCGACGGAGCGGCGTCGAGGGTCGACTTCTACGAAGCGGACGTCGGCGATTTCGACGCCTGCCGTCGCGGGGTCGCGGCGGTGCATGCGCGTTTCGGGCGCATCGATTTTCTCGTCAACAACGCGGGGATCACCGCGGACCATACGGTACGGAACATGGCGGTCGAAGAGTGGCTGGCCGTACTGCGCGTCAATCTTTCCGGCCCGTTCTACATGATGAAGACGGTCATCGACCACATGATCGAGCAAGGCTTCGGGCGCATCGTCAACATCGGCTCGATCGTCGGACACACCGGCAACATCGGGCAGGCGAACTACGCCGCGGCGAAGGCAGGCCTCGTCGGGCTGACCAAAACCGTCGCGCTCGAAACGGCGAACCGCGGCATCACGGTCAACTGCGTCGCTCCTGGCTTCACCGACACCGAGCTGGTGTCGGCCATGCCCGAAAAGGCGCGCGAAGCGGCGATTGCGCGGACGCCGGAGCGCCGGCTCGGAAAACCTGAAGAAATCGCTCGCGTCATCCGCTTTCTGCTCGACGACAAATCCTCGTTCATCACCGGCGCGGTGTACGACGTGAACGGCGGAGGGTTCATGTGATCGGCGCGGTGCCGCTCGAGGAGCTCAGCTATGGGTTCGACCTCGCCGGCGTCGACCCAGGCTCGCTCATGGATTCGCTGCGCGCCGTCACGGCGGACCTCATAACCGATCCCGCCCGGCTGACGATCTGGCTGACCGGGCTCACCGTTTCTCAGCAGACGGTCGGATTGAACGCGCTGCGCCGGCTGGCGGGCGAGCATCCGGAGCCCGTCGTTTCGCCCGCGCCCGACGACAAACGCTTTGCCGACCAGCAATGGAAAAGCAATCCGATGCTGCACGCGATCGTCGAGGACTATCTGGTCCGCGCGCGAGCGTTGCAAGAAATGGTGAATTCGTCGCGCCTTCCGGAAGCCCAGAAGCGCAAGGCGCGCTTCGCCGCCGCGTTGTTGATGGACGGCCTCGCGCCCAGCAACGTGCCGTGGCTGAATCCGGCGGTCATCCGGGAGGCCGAAACGACCAGCGGCGAAAGCCTCATCCGCGGGCTTGAGAATTTTCTCGAGGATGTGAAGACGAACGGCGGGCGCCCGCGCCAAGTGGACGCGTCGGGTTTCGTTCTCGGCAAAAATCTGGCGGCGACGCCCGGACGCGTCATCGTGCGCAACGAGTTGATGGAACTGATCGCGTACGAGCCGCAGACGAGCGAAGTGTACGCCCAGCCGCTGCTCTGCAGCCCGCCGTGGATCAACAAATACTACATCATGGACCTTGCGCCGGGTCGGTCGTTCGTCGAATGGGCCGTGCGCGGCGGATTTCAGACCTTCATGATCAGCTACCGCGATCCCGACGCATCCATGGCGCACCTGACGATGGACGACTACCTCAGGCTCGGCGTGCTCGAAGCGATCGACGCGGTGCAGCGGTTCACCGGCGCGAAGAAGGTCAACCTCGCTGCGCTGTGTCTTGGCGGCACGCTGGCGCTGCTCGCGCTCGCGCATCTCGCGGCGATCGGCGACGCGGATCGCATCGGTTGGGCGACCGTCACGAACACGCTGGTGGACTTCGCGGAACCCGGCGACCTGGCGGTGTTCACCGACGACAAAGCCGTCGAGCAGCTCGAAAAGCGGATGTCGGAGCGCGGCTACCTCGAAGCGCAGGAGATGGCCGGCACGTTCAACTGGCTGCGCGCCAACGATCTGGTCTGGAGCTACGTCGTCAGCAACTGGTTCATGGGCCGCAAGCCGCCGGCGTTTGACATCCTCGCCTGGAACGCGGACAGCACGCGCATGCCGGCTGCGATGCACTCGCAATATCTGCGCGCCTGCTACCAGCGCAACGCGATCGTCAAACCGGGGGCGTTCGCGGTCTGTGGCACGCCGATCGATCTCGGTAAAGTCCGAACGCCACTGTACGTCCTCGGGGCAGAGAACGATCATATCGCCCCGTGGCGCGCGGCGTATTCGACGACGCAGCTCGTCGGCGGCGACGCGAAATTCACCCTGACATCGAGCGGGCACATCGCCGGCATCGTCAATCCGCCGGACGGCCAAAAAGCGCGCTACTGGTCGAAGCCGCAGGCGAAGAAGGGTGAGAACGCCGACGTTTGGCTTTCGACCGCGACCCGCCACGACGGGAGCTGGTGGCAAGAATGGATGGCGTGGGCACAGCAGCGATCCGGACCGAAACGGCCCGCATGGAAGCTTCCCGACGGCGAGCCCGCGCCGGGCAAATACGTGGTCGATCAGACCGGGCCGACCTTCGATTTGCCAAGCCGGCCGCAGCGCCGCAGTTCGGCGCGGCGATCGAAAGAGAACAAGCATGGCGGATAAACATTCGAAGGACAAGTCGCAGCCCAACGCGCTCGGCGATTTCATCAAGATGCAGCGGGAACTGGCGCACTTGTCGCTGCGCCAGCTGTCGGAGCTTGCCAAGGTCTCCAACCCGTACTTGAGCCAGGTCGAGCGCGGCTTGTTCAAGCCGTCGGCCGACGTGCTCAAGAATATCGCGAACGCGCTCAATCTCTCGGCCGAGACGATCTTCGCGCAAGCTGGTTTCCTGGATGAAGATCCGGCGAAGGCGCCGACGTCGGTTGAGGCCACGATCAAGATGGATCCAAACCTGACCGCGGATCAGAAGGATACGCTGATCCGCATCTACCGGGGATTCACAGAAAAATAATGTAGTGGCGCGCATTGATGCGCGCTTTCCCTTCGTCGCGGCGCGCTCGGGCCCGAAGGCGTGCAAACAGGCGCCAGCCGAGAGCGCTGCGACCTATGTCGCTTGACTTACCTAACGTATGCTTGATATACTTAGCAAGCACAAAGTCACCACCAAGGAGAATAGCCGATGCGCGATTACACCGATTTCATGACCAAAGTTCAGGAAGACGCTCTGGACGCCATCAAGCATGCGCAAGACGCGAGCCTGACCGCCTTCACCTCGATGCACGAATATGCGACGAAGCACGCGCCGGATTTCAGCAAGCCGAACGCGTTCGAAGCGATGCCGACGACCACCGAAGTGATCGAGCGCAGCTTCGACTTCGCGAGTAAGTTCATCGAGATGCAGAAAGAGTACGCGATCAAGGCCTCCGAATACGCGGCTTCGGCCGGGAAAAAAGCCGCGGAGACGACGATCCGCGCAAGCCGCCCGAGCAAGCACGACTAACGCGCCGCCTCGTAGCGAGCGAACGACGGCCGTCCAAGGGGACGGCCGTTTCTATAGGCGAGCTGTGCTCGCCTATATCATCGACCTGCGGTCGAACCACTGCACGGTCGAACCGCTGCGCGTCAGTTTTGAGGCTGCGGCACGGTCGAGCATCCAGACCAGCTGGCCATCCGTCAGCCGCACGCCCTGCGCCGGTAGCTCGGCTCGATTCCCCTCGATCATGGTGCTCACGGCTCTCGCTTTGTTTTCGCCTGCAACCAAAAAAATGACCGCGCGCGACGTATTGATCGCCGGAAACGTCAGCGTCAGCCGCCACGGCGAGACCGGCGCCGTTCGCACGTGGTTGGCAACGCACGCCGAGTCCGTCACTTCCAGGGCCTGGGTGTGCGGAAACAATGAAGCCGTATGGCCGTCCGTCCCGAGGCCCAACAGCGCGAGATCGAACCGCGTTTGAAGACCGCCGAAGTACGCCGCCAACTGCTCGCGATAGTCGAGCGCGCCCGAGTGCGGTTCGAGCTCGCCCTTCATGCGGTGGATGTTCGCGGCCGGAATCGGCACGCGGGTCAGCAGTAAATCATTGGCTTCGCAAAAATTGCTATCGGGGTGGTCCGGCGGCACGCAGCGCTCGTCGACCCAGAACACGTGCGTGTCGACCCACGGAATCGCTTCGCAAAAATCGGGCGAGGCGAGCAGTGAAAACAGCGCTCGCGGGGTGGACCCGCCGGAGAGCGCCACCGCGAACGCGCCGTGCTGTTCCAGCGCCAATCGCCCGCGGAGTTTGAACGCCACCGCGGCCTGATTGGCCAGCGCTTCGCGCGATTCGAGCACCACGATCTCCGGTGGAGTTTTCACGAGCCGTTCAATCGGTGCGCAAGGCAGCTTCCAGCACCGGGTCGCGCGCCGGCGCTTCGATCGACCGGTGCATGAGCTCGGCTTCACTGAGCGTCTCGGCCGGAAACGTCCAAGCGCGCAGTATTTCGCCGCTGTCGTTCTTCGCGACCGCGGCGACCCCGACGGGGTCGTCCACGCGTTCCAGCTCGAGGGCCGTAGGCGACGTCGCCGATGACAGCGACACTTTGACGACCCGACCGATGCCGGCGGTCGCTCCCGCGACCGGCTTGATGCGAACGCGTCCGCGAAGCCGCGGCACGCGGTTTGTCAGCCAATGCGACAACAAGAGCGCTCGCGCCGACGGCGCAAGGGCGCCCGTCGATCCGGACGCGTAATAATTGATGGAGGCGCGATTCATGTGCGGCAAGAGCGCGAGCACAGCTGCATCATCGAAACACGCCGCGATGCTTTCGCGCCACGGCGCGGTGCGGATCCAGTTCAAGTCCGAAACCCCGGCGCGGCCGGCGCGCATGGCGAGCAGGCCGCGAATCGTATCGAGCGCCGCTGCGGCGTCGCCAAAACGAATCGAATCGACGATGATCTTGTCGGCGAGACGCGCCAGCGCGGCAAACGTGTGGTCGCCGGTTGGCGAACCGCCTCGCCACCAAAAGTAGACCGGCAGGTCCGCGGCAAGCATGCCTTCGACCGTGGCGACGAGCGGCTCGGTATCGTCGGTTTGCGCAAGCAAGGCGATCTCTTCGCTCGATATCTGTCCGGCGGAGCCGCCGGCTGGATTACTTCCGATCCACGCCCGAATCTGATTGGGATCGGCGGATTCTTCGGTGACGATCGTGATGGCACGGATCGGATGCGTTGCGGCAAGCCGGCCGACTACGTCCGACACGGCGGCGGTGTCGTTCGCATCTTCGACGCACGCGATCAAATTGAGCGTACATGCGTGGACGGCGCCGTTTCCCGCAGAGCCGGGCGCCTGCCAGCGGGCAGCCAGCCTGTTTTCGACGTCCGCGACAGCTGCAGGGGCGAAGTTTTTCGGCAGCGGGATCGATGCGCTCACAAGCGCCGCCAGCGGCGCCCGTCGCGCGAGAGCAGCTTGTCCGCTTCCGCGGGTCCCCACGAGCCCGCCGCGTAATTGGGAAACTTGACGCTTTCGTCCGATGCCCATGCCGACAAGGCGGGATCGACGATCGCCCACGCCGCTTCAACTCCGTCCGCGCGATCGAAGAGCGTTTGGTCGCCCTTCATGCAATCCAGGATAAGCCGCTCGTACGGTGAGGCGTCCTCGGTTCCGAACGTCGCGCCGTACGCGAAATCCATCGCCACCGATCGGATCCGCATGCTCGGCCCGGGGACCTTGGCGCCGAACTTCAGCGAAATGCCTTCGTTGGGCTGGATGCGCAGCGCGAGCACGTTGCCCTCAACGGCATCGACCTGGGTGCGCTGAAACGGCAAGTGCGGCGCTTCTTTGAACTGGATCGCGATCTCCGTCATGCGCTTGGGAAGCCGCTTGCCCGAGCGCACGTAAAACGGCACGCCCGCCCAGCGCCAGTTGTCCACGATCAGCTTGAACGCCGCATACGTCGGCGTGATCGAGTTCTTCGCAACCCCGTCTTCCTCACGATAGCCGACGACGGGGGCGCCGCCCGCGGACCCCGGGCCATATTGCCCGCGCACTGCGACGTCTTCGAGCGCGCGCAGGTCGAGCGGTTTGATCGCTTGGATCACGCGGATCTTCTCGTCGCGGAAGTCGCGCGCGTCAAAGGTCTGAGGCGGCTCCATCGCCACGAGGGACGTCAGCTGCAGCATGTGGTTTTGGATGATATCGCGGACGACGCCGGTCTCTTCGTAAAAGGCGCCGCGGCCCTCGATGCCGAGGGATTCCGCTACGGTGATCTGCACGTGATCGACGTAGCGGCGGTTCCAAATCGGCTCGAAGATGCCGTTGGCGAAGCGGAGGACCAAGATGTTTTGAACGGTTTCCTTGCCCAGGTAATGGTCGATGCGGTAGATCTGCTCTTCCGTCACATAGCGCAGCAGCTCCGCGTTCAGGGCTTGCGCCGACGCCAGATCGCGTCCGAATGGTTTCTCGACGATAATGCGCACAAAGCCGCCGCTCTTGCCGTCATTGGCCGACGTCGTCAGTCCGGCCGCATGCAATCGTTCCACGATGCCGCCGTACAAGCTCGCCGGCGTTGCGAAATAAAAGATGCGGCTGCCGCCGGTGCCGTATTCGGCATCGAACTTCGCGAGTGCGGATTTCAATTCGGCGAACGCGGCCGGGTCCGCGAAGTCGCCCGTCATGTAGTGGCAGCGCTCGGCGAGCGCGCTCAAGACTCTGTCGTCGCGCACGCGCACTTCGCCGCTTTGCGCGACGCCGTCTTTGAGCCGCTGCCGAAATCCGTCATCGCCGATCGCTTGACGCGCGAATCCCACCACGTTGAACGAGGGCGGCACCAGCTGCGCTTGCGCAAGGTTGTAGATCGCGGGCAACAATTTGCGATGCGTCAGGTCGCCCGATGCGCCGAAGATGACGAGTTGGCAGGGCTCGGTCGCGCGGTCTTGGCGCAGTCCCTCGCGAAAGGGGTTGGCGATCGCCGTGGCCACGGGCGCTACGATTCCGCCTTCACCGCGTGGCCGCCGAATTCGTTGCGCAGTGCGGCAATCACTTTCGCGGCAAACGAATCGTCCTGACGGGAGCGGAAGCGCATGAACAGCGACAGCGCGAGCGCGGGCACAGGCACGGCAAGGTCGATCGCATCGGTGATCGTCCAACGGCCTTCGCCCGTGTCATCCACCCAGCCGCGGATTTTTTCGAGTTTCGGATCGCTCTTGAAGGCAAGTTCAGCAAGCTCGAGCAGCCACGACCGCACGACGCTGCCCTGATTCCACAGATGCGCGACCTTGCCGAACTCAAGCCCCGCGGCGAATTCGGACGCCTGGAGCACTTCGAAGCCTTCACCGTATGCCTGGAGCATGCCGTACTCGATGCCGTTGTGCACCATCTTGACGAAGTGGCCGGCTCCGACGTCGCCGACGCGCAGATAGCCGTCTTTCGGGGCCAGTGTGAAGAAGATCGGCTCGAGGCGCTTGCAGGCGTCCGCTTTGCCGCCCACCATGAGGCAGTAGCCCTCTTTGAGGCCCCAGATGCCGCCGGAGACGCCCGCGTCGATGAAGTCGATGCCGCTTTGAGCGAGCGAAGTAGCTTGCGCCTGCGCGTCCTTCCAGTACGAATTCCCTCCGTCGATGACGACGTCGCCTTTCTGCAACAGTTTCCCGAGTTCGCCGATCGTGCTTCGCGTGGGGTCGCCCGACGGCACCATCACCCACACCGCTCGCGGTGGCGCCAGCGATTTCACAAGGTCAGCCAGCGAGTTGCAACCGATGGCGCCTTTCGCCGCGGCCGCCTTCACTGCGTCCGAGCTACGGTCGAATGCCGCGCATTGATGGCCGCCTTGGATGAGGCGTTCGACCATGTTGGCGCCCATGCGGCCGAGCCCGACCATGCCGAGTTGCATAGATATCTCCTACAACGTCGCCGGGTGCAGCAACTTCATCTTGCTCTCGATCCCCGCGATGAGATCGTCGTACGATTTTTGGAACGTTTCGAGTCCGTTCTCGAGCAACGTGTCGGTGACCGCTTTGAGCGAGATTCCAAACGAATCGAGCTCTGCGATCGTCGCATCGGCCTCTTCGTATCCGCCGTCCAGGGTGGCGGCGACGCTGCCGTGGTCGCGAAACGCATCGATCGTGGCGGGCGGCATCGTGTCGACGGTCTCGGGGCCGATGAGCGCCTCGACGTAATAGGTGTCTGGATACTTCGGATTTTTCGTCGACGTGCTCGCCCACAGCGGCCGCTGATGACGCGCTCCCGCGGCCTCCAGTTTTGTCCAGCGGTCGGTGGCGATCGAGCGTTTATACAGGCGATACAGGCGCTTGGAATTTGCGATTGCCGTCTTGCCCAAAAGTTTTTCGAGCGCCGCGCGCTCGGCCGGCCCGGCACCCTTCAGCGCCGCTTCGATGCGCTTGTCGGCCTCGGTGTCGACGCGGCTCACGAAACACGATGCGACCGACGCGACATGGTGCAGCGGGAGGCCTCTTCCGAGCCGATCTTCGAGTCCCGTCATGAACGCATCGATGACGTTTTCGTAATAATCCTCGCCGAACATCAGCGTGATGTTGACGTTGAGGCCGCCCGCGACGAGCTGCCGGATGACGGGAATGCCCTCATCCGTGGCGGGCACTTTGATGAAGACGTTCGGTCGCTCGATCTTGGACCACAGGCGGTGGGCTTCCGCGATTGAGGCTTTGGTGTCGCGCGCCATGTGCGGCGGCAGCTCCATGGACACGTAGCCGTCCGCGCCCTTCAGGGAATCATACAGCGGCCGGAATACGTCGCACGCATCGGCGATATCGGTGGTCGTCAACGCATCGTAGATGTCCCACGGGTCCGTCGCCGCCGCGGCGAGCTCTTTGAGGGCCTCATCGTAGTCTTTGGTATCCGAGATCGCTTTTTGGAAAATGGTCGGATTTGACGTGACGCCGCGCAACCCGTCATCGTCGATCAGTTTCTTCAGGTCGCCGCCGCGCGTGAAGGCGCGATGGATGTTGTCGAGCCAAAAGCTTTGGCCGAAGTCCTGAAGTTGAAGAAGAGGATTTGGCATTTTCGTTTCCTTCTATTTGACGCGACCGTCGGTCGGGATGCTCGGGCGAACTTCGTTCGCAAGCTACAATAGCTTGCGGGCGGCGGCGGCGACCCGTTCGGGCGTGAACCCAAATTCTCTCATGTTGACTTCGCCGGCCGCCGACGCGCCGAAACGAGTCATCCCGATCATCGTTCCGCGTTGGCCGATGTATCGCTCCCAACCCAACGGCGACGCAGCCTCGACGGCGACGCGCGCCGTGACCGCCGGCGGCAACACCTCGTCGCGATAGGTCCGGCCTTGCTCGTCGAAGATCGACCAGCACGGCAGGCTGACGACCCGCGTGCCGACGCCCGCGTCTTGGAGCAGCCGGCGAGCCCCGATGCAGACCTGCACTTCGGAGCCCGTGCCGATGAGGATCATTTTCAACGGGCCCTCTTCGCGGGCCAACACATATCCGCCACGCTCGGCGCCTTTGACCGACGCGGTCTCGAAAATCGGGATCTTTTGGCGCGTCAGCGCCAGTCCGACGGGTCCCTCCATGTGCTCCATCGCGAGACGCCAGCAGATGGCCGTTTCGTTCGCATCGGCCGGACGCATGATCGTCATGTTCGGCATGGCGCGCAAACTTGCGAGCTGCTCGATCGATTGATGCGTCGGGCCGTCCTCGCCCAACCCGATGCTGTCGTGCGTCCATACGTAGATCGCGTGGATCTTGGTCAGAGCCGCCAGGCGGACCGAGGGTCGCATGTAGTCCGAAAAGATGAGGAACGTGGCGCCGAACGGGCGCAGGCCGCCGTGCAGCCACATGCCGTTCAGCGCAGCACCCATCGCGTGTTCGCGAATGCCGAAATGGAAATTGCGGCCGCCGTAGTCGTCAGCTTCGAAATCGCCGCCGTCAGCGATCAGCGTTTCCGTCGATGGAGCGAGGTCCGCGGATCCGCCCAAGAAGTACGGCACCCTTTTGGCGATCGCGTTGATCGCCTTGTTCGAGGCGATGCGGGTCGCGAGCGGCCCATCACTCGGTTTCCAGCTGGGCAGCTCCACCGCCCAGCCGTCCGGAAGTTTTTGCGCCTGCTCGTCTTCGAATTGCCGAGCCAGATCCGGATGTTTCGCGGCATACGCGTCGAACGTGGCGCGCCATTTCGATTCGAGCTTCGCGCCTCGGTCGACGGCCTCGCGCATGTGCGACAGCGCATCGTCGGGCACGAGAAAGCGGATGTCCTCAGGCCAGCCGTAAAATTTCTTGGTCGCGCGGATCTCATCTTCGCCCAAGGGTGAACCGTGTGCTTTCGCGTTATCCTGTAGGTGCGGCGCGCCGTACGCGATGTGCGTGCGGATGCGGATAAACGAGGGGCGCGCGTCGGCTTTGGCGGCGGTCACGGCCGCATCGATGGCTGCGATGTCGTTGCCGTCTTTCACCGACTGCGTGTGCCAACCGTACGCATCGAACCGCGCGCACGGATCGTCGCTATAGGCAAGCTCGGTGTTGCCTTCGATCGTGATGTGGTTGTCGTCGTAGAGCCAGATCAGTTTCCCCAGGCGAAGGTGGCCGGCCAGCGATGCGGATTCGTGCGAGATGCCTTCCATCAGATCGCCGTCGCTGCAGATCGCATAGGTGAAGTGGTCGACGATGTCTTCACCGTCGCCTTTGTTGAATCGAGCGGCCAGCGATCGCTCGGCGATGGCAAAGCCGACCGAGTTGCCCACGCCTTGCCCGAGCGGGCCGGTCGTCGCTTCGATGCCCGGCGTCTCGCCGTACTCGGGATGACCCGGCGTCTTCGAGCCCCACTGTCGGAACTGTTTGATGTCATCCAGCGATAGATCGTAACCGGTCAAGAAGAGCGCCGCGTACTGCAGCATGCACGCGTGCCCAGCCGATAAGATAAAGCGATCGCGGTTGACCCATTTCGGGTTCTTGGGGTTGTAGCGCATGTGTTTCGTCCACAACACGTACGCCGCCGGCGCCAAGGCCATCGGCGTGCCGGGATGGCCGGAGTTGGCTTTCTGGACTGCGTCCATTGCCAACGTTCGGATCGTATTGATGCAGCGCTGATCGAGCGCGGTTTGGTCGAGCGGAGCAGCCTTCACGAAAGCCTCCGTGGCGCGGATGTTGGAAGCGCGTAGCGCGTTATTGTCTTCTACCCTTATGGAGAAGCCTTTGTCGCGGCCGGAGCGGGTCCTGGTAGTCAGCGGATCCGTAGGCCCGGCGCCGCGACCAAAAGCCCGATCACGGCCGCGTCAGCGACGTTCTCAACTGCCAGCGCGCCGAGCAGCGTATCTGCCTTATCTTGTGATACGGCGATGAGCAGTCCGCCGGATGTCTGAGCGTCGCACAGCACGAGTCGCAATGCGTGCGGAAGCGTGTCGGAAAACGCAACGCCGCGCCGCAGCGCGGATTCCAAATTGGCAATCGAGCCGCCAGGCGCAAAGCCTTTTCCGGCCAGTTCGATGACGCCGTCGAACAGCGGGACGGCGTTGGCGTCTACCTCGGCGCCGACGCCGCTGCCGGCGCACATCTCGAGCAGATGGCCGATGAGTCCGAAGCCGGTGATGTCCGTCGCAGCATCGATGCCCACGGCCAGCATCGCCGCACTCGCCGCGCGGTTGAGACTCTCCATCGCTGCGACCGCGGTCGCCAGCTCATCGTCGCCGATCGCGTCTTTGCGGCGAGCCGTCGTGAGGATGCCCGTGCCGAGCGGTTTGGTGAGCACGAGCACGTCACCGGCTTTTGCGGTGGAATTGCGCACGATGCGATCCGGCGCGACAATGCCGGTGACCGCGAGCCCGTACTTCGGCTCGGGGTCCTTTACGGTGTGACCGCCAATCACGCTAACGCCGGCTTCACGCGCCTTTTCGGCACCGCCGGCGAGAATCGACGCGAGCACGCTGATGTGAACGCCGGTTTCGGGGAAGCCGGCGATCGCGAGCGCGGTCAGCGGACGCGCACCCATCGCGTAGATGTCCGACAAGGCGTTGGCCGCAGCGATCCGGCCGAAGGCGCGCGGATCGTCGACGATGGGCGTGAAGAAATCGACCGTCTGCACGAGCGCAAGATCGTCCGAAAGCCGGTAAACGCCGGCGTCATCGGCGGTCGCGATCGCGACGAGGACGTTTGGATCGTCGACGGGCGGCAGCTCGCGCAGCACCTGCGCGAGGACGTCTGCGTCTACTTTGGAAGCTCAGCCCGCGCAGCTGACCATGTGGGTCAAGCGAGTGATGTCGGAACGAGTCACCGTCGGATTCACCTCCTGTCATTGTGTAGTGGGACCGGTGTTACACCGGTCCCACTACATTAAGCCAGCCGCAACAGGCGCCCTTCGGCGCGGGCCCGAAGGCGACGCGCGTGCAGGATCTGCTGTTGATTCCTGGGCCGGTCGCCGTCGCTCCCGACGTGCTCGCCGCCGCGGCGCAGCCGATGCGCAATCATCGCGGCCCGTTCGCGCAAGAGCTGTACGCGCACCTCGATGCAAAGCTCAAAGATATCTTTCAAACCGGCGAACAGGTGCTGCTGCTCGGATCCTCCGGCACCGGCGGCCTCGAAGCGGCCGTCGTCAACGTCTTCTCTCCCGGCGACCGCCTGCTGGCGCTGCCGTTCGGCGCTTTCGGAGATCGGATCGTGTCGATCGCGCGCGCCTACGGCGCCGAAGTCGATGTGATCGACACGCAGTGGGGATCGGCGCCGGATCCGGATGCTCTGCGAGAACGCTTGGCCGGCGATCGCGGGCGCTCCATCAAAGGCGTGCTTCTCACGCACAACGAGACGTCGACCGGCGTCATCGCCGATCTGCAGGCGCTCGCCCGAGCCCGCGGCGGCCACCCGGCGCTGCTGGTCGTCGATTCCGTCAGCGGCATCGGCGCGACGGACGTCCGGATGGACGAATGGGGACTGGACGTGGTGGTGAGCGCGAGCCAAAAGGCGCTCGGCGGGGTGCCGGGCGCGGCCATGGTCAGCCTGAGCCAACGCGCATGGTCGGCGGCTGAGAGCGCCGCGATGCCCCGTTTCTACTTCGACTTGCGGCTTGCCCGGAAGGCCGCCGGCGAAGGGCAGACGGCCTGGACGCCCCCATTTTCGTGCCTATTGGCTCTCGAACGCGCGACCGATAATTATATGAAGGAAGGGCGGCTTTCCGCCTTTGCCCGCCATGCCTTGTTCGCCGAAGCGATCCGGGCGGGGTGCACCGCAATGGGGCTAGACTTGTTCGCCCAGGGCAGTGCTTTTTCGCCTACCGTGACCGCGGTCTGCGCGCCTGCCGATATCAAGGTGCGCGATCTGCAGTCCCGACTGCGCGATCGCTACGGCATAAGCGTGGGTGGCGGCCAATTGAAACTGGACGGCCGGATCTTCCGCGTCGGCAACATGGGGGCGATCGGGCCTCGCGAGATCATCGGCGCGCTGGGCGCACTCGAAATGACGCTCGCGGATCTCGGCGGGTCGGTGGCACCCGGGGCGGGAGCCGGCGCCGCCGAAAAAGTGCTGTCGAGCCGCGATGTCCGTGGGCGGCGCGCGCAGGCGCCCGCCGATTCCCCGACCGTGAGGAGTGCAACCGGCCGTGAAACGATCGCTTCTACGTAAGGTTTCGCAGCGCACCGTCGCTGCGCTCGTCGTCCTCTCGTTCCTCGCTGCTGCGGCGGGTATCGGCGCCGGGCCCGTCAGGGCCGACGCCACGAGCGTCGCCGTCGTGACCTTCCAAAACGACGCCAACGCGCCGTCGGGCGTGGTTGAATCGCTGTCGAACGCGCTGTATCGCGCGGCGGCTTCGTCGCCGAACTTCGTCGTCAAGGGCGGCGGCCCGATTTCGGTTCCCAAGAACCAGCTCGGCGATCAGCTCGCCGACGCGCTGCACGCGGCCGCCGCGGCCGGCGCGGATCACGTGCTCATCGGCGATGTCGTGGCAGACGGCGCGGGCAGCGTGACGTTCCGGGTTGCGGCGTATCGCATCGATCCGCTGAACATCGTGCGCGCGCAGGTCTTCACGCAACCGTATCCGCCGGCGGACAGTCAAGCGCTGGTCGCGGCGCTCGCCAACGATTTGTCGGCGCTCGAAGCGCCGCGAGCGGGAACGGGCACGATATATTCGGTCGACAACGGCAAGATCCAAGCCGACCTCGGATCGTCCGAAGGCTTCAAGATGAGCGAGCGCTTCAACGTGCTGCGCAACGGTCAAAAACTTGCCGAAGCGACGATCGCGACGCAACATGACTCGTACGCGGAGATTCAGATCGAGAACCCGACCTCGGGTTACAAGCCCGCGGTCGGCGATCGGCTCGTCAGCCAGCAAGCGCACGCGGCCGTCGTCCCGCCGCCGCCGCAGATGAGCGCCGGCGCGTGGAATCCCATTGCGTGGATACTGGGCGCGGCAGCCGTGCTGATCGCGATCGGCCAAAAAGGCGCGGTCGGGAATTTCCCCTCGCCGTCGCCGACGGCGTCCTCCTCAACGCTATTTTCGGTAACCGGCGCGCAAACCGGCGGGTCGAATACGAATCCGACTTTTACGTTCTCGTTTTCTCAGGCTGTCAGTTCGACGGATTGCTTGTCGGTTCAAAACGATACTACTCGGGCCACGGCAACCGCGACGATTGGCGGCGTGACGCGACCGCCGACGGCGCTTTCGAACCTTGGCTTTGCAGGCTTCGACGCAACTTGCGTAACTCTTACGGTTATGGACACCGTATCCACGTATGCCCTTGCTAACCCCGGCGACAAGATCGCGTTTCAATTTACCGGAGTTATCATGGATACCGTCGGCGACACGCTCACGCCTAATCCTACAACGATAACCTTCGTGCGCACCGCGTCGTCCGCTCGAAGACCGCTGATCGCCACGCCGACGCCAAAGCCGATTTCCGGATCGCAGCAGCCGGGTCAACCCGCGGGCGGCGGTCCCAAGCATCCCGGCGGAGATACGAACCCTAAGGGGCCGAGCAGCGGCAGCGGTCGCCCGAACCCGCCGCAATAGCAATCCATGCAGTGGTTCGACCGAAGGTCGACGACGGGCGTGAGGAAACCTCGCGCCCGTTTTTCACAAATGATGATGCCGTAGCGTGGAGTTCACGATCGGACGCGTATACCACGGAAACGGCACCGATTGATTGATCAGCGCGATCGCCGGCCGGTCGAGCAACTCGATCATCGGCACGCTCTTGGAATGGCGCAGCGCCTCTCGAACGTCCGGCGCGATCGGGAAAAAGAGCGCGATGAACAAGATCAACCACAGGATCAGGACGCCCTTCGCCATCGCGACGATGCCGCCGCCGGCCCCGCTGACGACGCGCAGCACTGGTAGTTTGGTAAAACGGTCGAGCGCCCAACCCAGTGCGCGCAAAGCGACGAAAACCGTGAGAAATAAGATCCAAAACGCGATCAGGTGAGCGCTTGCAGCCGCTAAGTGCCAGCTTGGACTAAGCCCGGCGGCGAGCGTTCCCGCCAGCGCGCCGGCCGCGACCCATGCGAGGATGATCGATCCCAAGTCGATGAACTCGCGGATGACCCCATTGCGGTAGCCGCTGACGAACGCCACCACGAGTGTGACGAGGACGAGAACGTCCGGCCAGGTCACGCCGTCGCGCCGCGCAATTCGGCTTGAAATTTTGATTTGAGAACTGCGACGATCTCCCCGATCGCCGTATCGGCCTCGGCATCGGTCATCGTGCCGTCCGCTTTCCGCAGTCCGATCGACAGCGCGACGCTCTTCTTTCCCGCGCCGACTTGCGGCCCGCGGTATTCGTCAAACGCGGTGACGCTCTCGAGCGGCGCGACGCGGGCTTCGCGAACGGCAGCCGTCAGCGCGCGCGCCGTCACGCCATCGTCGACGACCAGCGCGACGTCGCGCCGGATGCCCGGGAACTTCGGCAACGGGCGGAACGAGCGAACGGGCGCTACGAGTGGCAAGCGTTCGAGGTACAGCATGAAGGCGTACGAACGCGGGGGCAGCTCGTAGGCACGAGTGAGGCGCGGGTGCAGCCGGCCGGCCTTCGCGATGGTTTTCCCGATTGTCTTGAGCGCAGCCGCCGCGCCGGGATGCAGATACGCGCGAGGCGTCGCGAAACTTTCGACATCGACCGGGCCGCCGAGCGCCCGTATCAGATGCACAGCGTCCCCCATGACCTCGCGCAATCGCGAATCCAGTGACCGATCGTTGTCAGGTTCTTCGAACGTCGTGATGGCGCACAGCGATGGCCACTCGAGCACGCCATTCTCTGAGTAGGCTCCTGGGCCGCTTGCGGCGCCCGATGCCTCAGGCCCGAGCTTGCGGAACACGTGTCCGATCTCGAAGAGCTTCAATCGCGGTCCGGCGGATTGCCGCGAGCGCGCCGCAACTTCGAGCATACCCGGCAGAAGACTCGGCCTCAAAAAGCGCTGATCTTCTGACAGCGGGTTGACGATCTCAACCACATCTTTCCAAAAGTCGATGCCCGATCGATTCCAGGCCTCAATCGTTTTCGTGCCTTGGATCGCCAAGGTGACGACCTCGCGATAACCGATCGCCATCGCCGCACTCGCCGCGGCCGTCTCTTGAAGGAAGAGCCCCTCGTCGATCGATTGCGCGGCCGCCACGCCCGACGCCTCACCGATCGCGTCGTAGCCCGTGACGCGCGCCACCTCCTCGATGAGGTCGACCTCTTCGTTGACGTCGGGCCGCCAGTACGGGACCGTCGCGGCGATCGATTCCTCGCCGGTCGCGCTGAAGCCGATGGAATCCAGCGCGGCGCGGATGGTTGGCACGCTGTGACTCGTTCCCAACACAAGATTGACACGCGATGGGCGAACGCTCACGCTGCGAGGCTGCGCGGGCCTTTCGCCCACGTCGTCGACCGTGCTCGGCTCGGCGCCGGCGTCCATCAGCAACCGCGCCGCATGGCGGCGGCCGAATTCCGCGAGTTCCACCGGTAGATTCTTTTCGTGTCGCGCGCCCGCTTCGGTCCGCAGCCCGAGCTCCACGAAGGTTTGACGGATGCGCCGTCCGACGAAACTCGCCGATTCCATGAAGAGTTCGGTGGTTTGATCGGTCACCGCCGTCGCCGCGCCGCCGAACACGCCGGCGATGCTTACCGGGCCGCCCGCATCGGCGATCACCGGCATGCCGTTCTTCAACGCGCGCCTCACGCCGTCGAGCGTGACGATCGTTTCGCCATCGCGGGCGGCGCGAGCCGAAAGCGCCTCGCCCCGCAATCGCCTGGCGTCGTAGAAGTGCAGCGGCTGACCCGTTTCTAACTGAACGTAATTCGACGCGTCGATCCAATAGTTCAGGCTGCGAACCCCGGCGGCGTGAAGGCGGAGCTTCATCCACAGCGGAGCGCGCCGCGGCGTGAGATTCCAAAAATATTGACCGACGAACCGCCGGCAGATCTCGGCATCCTCGATCTTCACCTCGATCGGACTCGTTCTCGAACCCGGTGGCGCCTCGTGACGAGGACTCACGAACCCCGCCCCGACCGCCGCCGCAAGTTCGCGCGCCAGTCCGACGATGGAGAGACAGTCGGCACGGTTGGCGGGAACGTCGACGTCCAAAACGGCGTCACCGAAGCTCGCCGCCTTCCAAAAATCGGCGCCGATCTCGGCGTCGTCTTCCATGATGATGATGCCGTCATCGAATTCCCCCGGCAAGGCGAGCTCGTCGGCCGAGCACATCATACCGTCGGACTCCACGCCGCGCAGCGCGCTCTTCAAAATGGTCTTCGTCGCGGGAAGCGCGGTGGCGGCGGTGCCATCGGCCGCGGGCCGCCTCGCGAAAACCACTGCGCCTTCGAGCGCGATCGGCACTTTGTCGCCGGCCTTGACGTTGTCGGCGCCGGTGACGATCTGCAGCGCGCCGGTGCCGACCTTGACCCTGGCCACGCGCAGTCGGTCGGCGTTCGGATGCCGATCGAGCGTCTCGACGAGCCCGACGACGATCCGGTCCGGCGTCGGCTGCCGCTCGACGGCGTCCACGGTGAAGCCGCGCGAGGTCAGCGCCTCCGCGATCGCATCCACCGTCGCGGCCGTGCGAACGAAATCGCGCAGCCAAGACACGGGAACGCGCATGTTACGCGAACTGCTCCAAGAAGCCCGGATCGTTTTCGGTGAACAAGCGGATATCGTCGATGCCGTGGCGCACGAGCGCGATGCGCTCAAGGCCCAAGCCCCACGCCCAGCCGGTGAACTCTTCCGCATCGTAACCAGCGGTGCGCAGCACGTTCGGATGCACCATGCCCGCCCCGCCCATCTCGAGCCAACCGGACCCGCCGCACGTGCGGCAGCCGGCGCCGTCGCACACGCCGCACGAGACGTCGACTTCCGCCGACGGCTCGGTGAACGGGAAGTACGACGGCCGAAAACGCGTGCGGCGCGATCGGCCGAACAAACGCCTGCACAGGTCGCTTGCGAAGCCTTTGAGATGCCCGAAGGTGACGCCCCGGTCGATCTGCAGACCTTCGATTTGATGGAACATGAACGCGTGGCGCGCATCGGTGGCGTCGCGCCGGTACGCCTTGCCGGGCACGAGCACCGCGATCGGCGGCGAGTACTGCTGCATCGTGCGCATCTGCATCGGCGAGGTGTGCGCGCGCAGCAGCGAGCCGCCCGGCAGATAGAACGTGTCCATCGCTTCGCGCGCGGGATGATCGGGCGGGATGTTCAGCGCTTCGAAGTTATAGAATTCGGTCTCGACTTCGGGACCGGTGACAATGGCGAAACCGCGCCCTCGGAAGAAGTCGACGACAACCTCGAGCGTCTGCCGAAGGACGTGCAACGAACCTGTGCGCGGCGGCAACGGCGGGAAGGTGACGTCGTAGGTCCGCGCGAGCACCGATTCGAGTTGGGCGTCGTCGATCCGCTCCTGCGCCTGGGCGAGGGCGGACTCGATGGCGAGCTTCGCGTCGTTGGCGCGGCGACCGAACTCGGCCCGTTGTTCTTTGGGAAGCTTGCCGAGGCCGGCGATGAGCTTCGACAGCCGGCCGCCTTTGCGCCCGAGAAACTCGGCGTGAAGCGCGTCACGTTCCGACTGCGTCGCTACGCCGGCGGCGCGTTCGCGGACCTCGTTTTCAAGCGCTGAAAGTTCGTCCATTTCCATTCGCGTCGTCTGAAAATGAGAATGGCCGCATCGCTGCGGCCACGTTCCCATCTAGTCGTCGAACAATCTATTGCGAGCCCTGGGGTGCGACCTTCTTATAAAGCAGATACGCTTTGACCGATCCGGTCGCAGTAAACAGTTGCCAGAACAGCTTGGGGCAAAGCATCGACGGCCTTCCTCCTCGCATATTTGTTCGCAAAAGCAGTATAGCATACAGGCGTTCGTAGGACAAGGGCGCGAGGCTCTTGACTTTTTGCAGCGGCTCGTTCCTCATCCAGGCCCTTTCCCCGGAAAGTCGAAAAATCGCAGCACATGTATCCATATACTGTGGATGACTTGCTCGGCATGGTTTTGGAGCAAGGCGGTTCGGACTTGCACGTTGTGGTCGCCTGCCCGCCGCGCATGCGCTTGCATGGCACGCTCCAGACCTTAGTCGGAGACGTCCTCTCACCCGACGACACCGCCGGGCTGCTGTTCTCGACCATGTCGGTGGCCGAGCAGGACGCGCTTCGCGCCGACCGGGAGCTCGATTTCGCTTATTCGATCCGCGGCAAAGGCCGCTTCCGAGTCAACGCGGCGTACGACCGCGACACCGTCATGGGTGCATTCCGCGTCATCCCGGCCGTGCCGCTGCCGCTCGAGAAGATGGATTTTCCGCAGGTCGTCACCCAGCTGACCGGCGCCGCGCGCGGGCTCATCCTCTGCACCGGGCCGGCCGGGTCGGGGAAGACGACGACGCTGGCGTCGATGATCGACTACATCAATCGCACCCGGCCGGCGCGGATCATCACGGTCGAAGACCCGATCGAATACATGCACACCAGTCAGCTCGCGACGATCAGCCAGCGCGAGGTCGGCCGCGATACGCTTGCGTTCCGCAACGCGCTGCGCTCGGCGCTGCGGCAAGATCCCGACGTGATTCTCGTCGGCGAGATGCGCGATCTCGAAACGATCGGGCTTGCGCTCACCGCGGCTGAGACCGGTCAGCTCGTGTTCGCGACGATGCACACGCTGTCGGCGGGTGAGGCGGTCAACCGGATCGTCGATGCGTTTCCGCACGACCAGCAGGAACAGATCCGCGTCCAGCTCACGGGAACGCTCGAAGCGGTCATCACGCAGACGCTGGTGCCGCGCCTGGACGGTCAGGGACGCGTCGCCGCACTGGAGATTCTGCTCGGCACGCCCGCCGTCCGGAACCTGATCCGCGAGGGCAAGACGGCGCAGATCGACACCGCCATTCAGACCGGCGGCACGCTCGGCATGCAGACCCTTGAGAAGCATCTTGCCAAACATGTGACCGACAAGACGATCTCGATGGAGAAAGCGCTCGCAAAAGCGCGCCGGCCCGAGGAGATCAAGCGGATGCTGGGCCACCCCGCCTAATCAGCTCCAGCCTTCGCGCGATTTCGTACATCACGATCGCGCCGGCGACTCCGGCGTTGAGCGACTCGGCAGACGCCGCTTGCGGCACGCTCACGCGAATCGCGGCGTCGGCCGAAGGGATGGCTTGCAATCCGTGCCGCTCGTGACCGACGATGAGCGCGCAGCGGTCGGGGATCTTCGCATCGCGCACGTCCTGGGCGCTGGCTTCAGCGCCGACGAGTTGCGCGTCGATGTTCGTTAGCGCTGTCTTCAGCGGGCCCCAGTCTTCGTAGCAGACGATCGGGACGCGGAAAAATGCGCCGGCAGTCGCGCGGACGAGCTTGCCGTTGTACGGTTCGACGCCGGCCGGCCCGAAACAGACAGCCGCCGCGGAGAATGCCTCCGCGCAGCGGATGAGCGTGCCCGCGTTGCCTGGATCAGATACGTCATGGAGAACCAGGACGAAGCCTCGGCGGCCGCGCGGCAGCAGGCGCTCGAGCGCGCCGACTTCTCTATCGAGAAAGCCGACGACGGCGGCGATCCCCTGCGGCGTCCGCGTCTCGGAGAGCGCGGCCATCGTCCGGTCGTCGACGGCTGCGACCGGGGTGCCCTTAGCCGCCGCTTGTTCCGCGAGCGCAGCCGCGGCGCCCGCCCGCTGGCAATAAAACACCTGTCGGACATCCGCCCCGCCTGCCAGCGCCGCAGCGATCAAGGCTGGCCCTTCGACAAGAAAGCACCGCTGGTCGGCGCGGTGCCTTTTCTGATGGAGAAGACGGGCCTCGCGGGCTTTTGCGCTGTGGAAGCCCGCCGGTTTAGGCTGATTCAGGGATGGCTACGAGGCGGGAGACGCGGACACGTGCTTTTTCGCGATCGCCAGCAGACGCGCAAACGCGTCCTGATCGTTCGCGGCGAGGTCCGCGAGCACTTTGCGATTGATGGTCAGGCCCTCTTTCTTCAAGCCGCTCATGAAGCGGCTGTAGGTCATGCCCTCTTGCCGCGCGGCCGCGTTGATGCGCGCGATCCAGAGGGAACGGAAGTCTCGCTTGCGCACGCGGCGATCGCGGAAAGCGTAGATCAACGAATGGAGCAGCGCCTCGTTGGCGACGCGATAGCGGACGCTCCGTGCGCCGCGGAACCCTTTGACCGCCTTGAGGAGTTTCCGGCGCTTTTTCTGCGCCATGACCCCGCGTTTGACTCTGGCCATGTTGTGGTTTCCTTAGCCGTAGGGAAGCTGGCGTTTGAGCCGCGGCGTGTCGGTCGGATCGGCTACGACCTGCTTTCGGAATTTGCGTATGCGCTTCGGCGATTTTTTCGTCAGGATGTGACTGCAGCCTGAGAACATCCGCTCACGCACGAATTTTCCGGAGGCCGTCACCTTGACGCGCTTAGCGGTTCCCTTATGCGTCTTTAGTTTTGGCATGTCATTCCTTTGGTGTCCGACCTTCGGTCGGACCATCATCGACCTGCGGTCGAACCACTGCGCTCGGACCATCATCGACCTGCGGTCGAACCACTGCGCTCGGACCATCATCGACCTGCGGTCGAACCACTGCGCTCGGACCATCATCGACCTGCGGTCGAACCACTGCGCTCGGACCATCATCGACCTGCGGTCGAACCACTGCGCTCGGACCATCATCGACCTGCGGTCGAACCACTGCGCTCGGACCATCATCGACCTGCGGTCGAACCACTGCGCTCGGACCATCATCGACCTGCGGTCGAACCACCGCAGGTCGAACGACTGCATTCGGGCTGTCATTGTTCGTTCGACCTGCGCTCGGGCCAGCATCGACTTGCGGTCGAACGGCTGCAGGTCGGACCGCCGCACGCCGCATCGCCGCGATCGCGTCCTGGCGCGGCGACAAGATCATGAACATATTCCTGCCCTCGATCCGCGGTTCGCGCTCCACGCTTGCGAGCTTCGCCATGTCCTGCGCGACGCGATCCAGGATTCTCCGGCCATGCTGCGAGTAGGCGATTTCACGTCCCCGAAACATGATCGTCACCTTGACTTTGTCGCCGTCGAAGAGCAGTCGCTCTGCGGTGCGGATCTTCACTTGATAATCGTGTTCCTCGATCTTCGGCCGGAGTTTGACCTCCTTGAGCTCCATCGTGTGCGCCTTCTTGCGCGCCTCGCGGTCTTTCTTGTTCTGTTCGTAGCGGAGCCGGCCGTAATCATCGAGCCGGCATACCGGCGGCGCCGAGCCGGGGGAGATCTCGATCAGGTCTACCCCTCGATCTCGAGCCAAACTGAGAGCTTCGTAGGTCGGCATCACGCCGAGCTGCATGCCGTCGTCGGCTATTACTCGGACTTGAGGAACGCGGATTTGTTCGTTGATGCGAAGCGGCTTGCTAATGAGCGACGCCCCCCACGGGCGTCAAAGACGGATTTTTCGTAACGGTGTTCTCCTTACCGCGAGCGTCGCTCGCGCGCTACAGAAATAAAAAGAGCCCGCGAAACGCAGGCTACCCTCGAGACGTCTTCCCTCGTCTTTCGGACCGGACTGGCTGCCCGTAGGCGCCGTACGGTGCGAAGGGTAGTCATGATGTGCCAAAAGATTATAGCAACCGGGCGACACGATGGTCAAGGGCGCGAACGCTCTGTACCGCAGGCCAGACCTGTGCGCTGCGCGAAAAACGGTCTGTGGTCAAGGAAGATTACAAGACCCCGCACCCTTGGCAAAAGAAGCCGTCGAACGACCGCGCGCTGGGGCTCGTCATGGTCAACACCGGACCGGGGAAAGGCAAGACGACCTCGGCCCTCGGCCTTGCGCTGCGATCGATCGGTCACGGTCACCGCGTCAAGGTCATCCAGTTCATGAAGGGGGATCCGAACTTCGGCGAGATCCTCATCCGCGAGCGGTTGCCGGAGCTTGAGATCCATCAGTACGGCCTCGATCGTTTCGTCGATCCGAAAGATCCGGACCCGGAGCAGGTTGCCCGTGCGCGCGAGGGCTTCGAGGCGGCCCGGGAAGCGGTTCTGTCGGGGACCTACAACGTGGTAATATTAGATGAAGCGAACGTCGCGATGTCGTTCGGTCTGATCCCGACCGACGGCGTTGTCGAAATGCTGCGGAACAAGCCGAAGCACGTCGAGGTGATCCTAACCGGCCGCGACGCGCCGCAAGCGATTCTCGACGCCGCCGATTACGTCAACCTCGTGACTGACGTCAAACATCCGTACGCGAAGAACGTACCGGCGCGTGTGGGCATCGAATTTTGAAGGTCGTTCAAGCTCGACCCCTACAGTAGGAAGAAGATGGCAAAGACCAACGGCAAACCGGCGGGCGAACAGAAATCGGCGAAAGCCGTTTGGCGCGCGCAATTCGAATCCGGCACCAAGCGGCCAGGAGCGATCGACCGCACGATCTCCGACGTTGCGCTGAAGCCGATCTACGCGCCCGAGGACCTCGAAGGCGTCGACTACGACCGCGACCTCTCATATCCCGGTCAGTATCCGTTCACGCGCGGCATTCACGCGACCGGCTACCGCGGCAAGCTCTGGACGATGCGCCAGTTTGCGGGCTTCGGCACGGCGAAGCAGACCAACGAACGGTACAAGTTCCTGCTCGAGCAGGGCCAGACCGGGTTGTCGGTCGCTTTCGACATGCCGGCGCTGATGGGCTACGATTCGGATCATCCGCGCGCGCTCGGCGAAGTCGGCAAATGCGGCGTGGCGATCGCGACGCTCGGCGACATGACGGATCTCTTCGCCGGAATCGATCTCGGCTCGATCACGACGTCGATGACCATCAACTGCACCGCGCCGGTGGCGCTGGCGATGTACATTGCGACCGCCGAAGCGCAAGGCGTGCCGCAAGAAAAGCTCGGCGGCACCCTGCAGGCCGACATCTTGAAAGAATACATCGCGCAAAAGGAGTGGATCTATCCCCCAGAACCGAGCATGCGCATCATTACCGACATGATCGCGTACTGCTCCAGGCACGTCCCCAAATGGAACACGATCTCGATCTCCGGTTATCACATCCGCGAGGCGGGTTCCACCGCGGCGCAAGAACTGGCGTTCACGCTGGCCGACGGATTCGCATACGTCGAGGCGGGCATCGCCACCGGCATGGACGTGGATGATTTCGCGCCGCGCTTGTCGTTCTTTTTCAACTCGCATTCGGATTTTTTCGAGGAGATCGCGAAGTTCCGCGCCGCCCGGCGCATTTGGGCTCGCCATCTGCGCGAGAAGTACGGCGCGAAAAACCCGCGCTCGTTGACGCTGCGTTTCCACGCGCAAACCGCCGGCTGCTCCGCCACCGCGCAGCAGCCGAAGAACAACATCATGCGGGTCGCCTTTCAGGCGCTCGCGGCGGTGCTCGGCGGCGCGCAATCGCTGCACACGAATTCGCTCGATGAGGTGCTGGCGCTGCCCACCGAAGAAAACGTGCAGATCGCGTTGCGCACGCAACAAATCATTGCTTACGAGACCGGTGCCGCGAACGTCGCCGATCCGCTCGGCGGCGCGTATCTCATCGAGAAGCTGACCGGCGAACTCGAAGCGGCGGCCGAAGATTACTTCCGGCGCATCGAGGAATTCGGCGGCGTGATCCCTGCCATCCATGCCGGCTTCTTCCAAAAGGAGATCGCCGACGCGTCGTACGCCTATCAGCGCGAGATCGAAAACGGCGAGCGCATCATCGTCGGCGTCAACGACTTCGTGGTGGAAGAGGACCAGCCGATCGGCCTGCTCAGGATCGGCCGCGAGACCGAGCTCGAGCAGGTACGGCGCGTCCAGGCGTTCCGCGCGAACCGCGATGGTGCCGCGGCAGAGTCGGCGCTCGCGGCGATCAAACGCGCGGCAGAGTCGGGCGACAACTTGATGCCGCACTATATCGACTGCGTCAAGAGCAAGGCCACGCTGGGCGAGATATCCGAGGCGCTCGTGCCGATCTTCGGGCGCTACCGCGAACCCGCGTTCATCTAGGCGATGGCACGCCCGATCCGCATCCTCGTCGCCAAAGCCGGCCTCGACGGTCACGACCGCGGCGCGAAAGTCATCGCACGTGCACTGCGCGACGCGGGCTTCGAAGTCATCTACACGGGACTCCATCAAACGCCCGAACAAGTGGTGGAGGCGGCGATCCAGGAGGACGTCGACGGCATCGGGTTGTCGGTGCTCTCCGGAGCGCACATGACGCTCTTCACGCGCCTCAAAGAATTACTGCGCGCCGAGAAAGCCGACGACATCGTGCTGTTCGGCGGCGGCACGATTCCGCAGGAAGACGTCCGGCCGCTGCTCGATATCGGCGTCGCCGCGGTCTTCACGCCCGGCACGCCGATCGCGACCATCGTTGATTTCGTGCGCCGCGAGGGCGGCAAGCGCGTCGAGGCACAGGGCAAGGCGTGACCGGGCTGGGCGTTCGGGTGCGCTTCGCTCCCAGCCCGACGGGTTATCTGCACGTCGGCAGCGCGCGCACCGCGCTATTCAACTGGCTCTTCGCGCGGCACTGCGGCGGAAAAGTCGTTTTGCGCGTCGAGGACACCGACGAAACGCGCTACAAGAACGAGTGGCTCCAGGCGATCTTCGAGGGTCTGCGCTGGCTGGGGCTCGATTGGGATGAAGGGCCCGACGTCGGCGGACCGTACGCGCCATATCGCCAGCGCGAACGCATCTCGTTGCACGCCGAGACGGCGTGGGCGCTGCTGGACAAGAACGCGGCCTACGAATGCTTTTGCGGGCCCGAGGCTGCAAGCTCCGCGGGCCGAGCAAGCTCGCCCCCTACCGCCGTCTGCTGCTGCCGCGACCTCTCTCCGGACGAGCGCGCCGCCCGTCGCAAAAAAATTGCGGTTCCCGCTGTCCGGATGCGCGTCGATAAGGCCGCGCCGATCGTCGTCGAGGATATCGTCCGAGGCAGCGTGACGTTCCCAGCCGGCTCGCTGGAAGATTTCGTCATCGTCAAGAGCGGCGGCGGGCCGCTCTACAATTTCGCGGCGGCAGTGGACGATCGCGCGATGGCAATCAGCCACGTCATTCGCGGCGAAGAACACCTCGCGAACACGCCCAAGCAGCTGCTCGTGTACCAGGCGATGGGCTGGCGGCCGCCGCTCTTCGCGCATCTGCCGATCATCCTCAACGAACAACGGGCGAAGCTCAGCAAACGCGACGGCGCTGCGTTCTTGGCCGACTACGAAGCGATGGGAATCCTACCCGCGGCGATGCTCAATTTCTTGGCGCTGCTCGGCTGGTCGCCGGGTGACGATCGCGAGATCCTGACGCGCGAGGAGCTGATCGCACAGTTCGACCTCGACCGGGTCGTCAAGCACCCGGCGATCTTCGACGCCGGCAAACTCCGCTGGATGAACGGCGAGTACATGAAAACGGCGCCGATGGACGAGCTCGAGGCGGGTGTGCGGCGGCTGATCGAGCGTTCGGAGGTCGCGGCCGGCGACGTGCTCGATGGCAACGTCGTGCCGGCGACAGAACTGCTCCGTGGCCGGGTACGCACGCTGGCCGACATCGTCGATCAAGGCGGTTACCTCTTGCGCGACGGGCCGGTGACGCCGACGCCGGAGGCGCTGGCGACACACTGCGCCGCGCCCGACACGGCCGACCGGCTCCGGCGCGTGCGCGCCGCACTCCACGATTTGCCGGAGTTCGCGGCCAGCGACGTCGAGACCGCGATCCGCTCGTTGGCGCAACGAGACGGGTCGAAGGCGGCCGCGTACATCCACCCGCTGCGCGTCGCGCTTACCGGGCAAGCGGTGAGTCCCGGCATATTCGAGGTGGCGCAGCTGGTCGGCAAACAGCTCTCGCTTCAGCGCATCGACGGGCTCATCGGGCGCATCGAGCGTCGTCGCGCGCCCGACGTCGGCGTGCTGCCGTGAAGCTACAAGCGGTCGTGCTGGCAGCGGGAAAAGGCACGCGCATGAAAAGCGCCACGCCGAAAGTCATGCATCCGCTCGTCGGCCTGCCGATGCTGGCCCACGTGCTCGAGGCCGTGCGTGCGGCCGGCGCCGCGGAGGTGCTCGTCGTGACAAGTCCCGAGCTGCGGGCCACAGTAGAGGCGATGGGCGCACGCGCCGTCGTCCAAGAGCCGCGCAACGGCACCGGTCACGCGATGCAGCTCGCGATGGGCGCGCTACGCGCCGGCGCCGGCGCCGTGCTGGTCGTGAGCGCCGACATGCCCCTGCTGTCGCCGACGCTGCTTCGCGCGATCGCGGAAAAGCGCGCTGCGTCGTCGTCGCCGCTGGCGATGGTCACCGCGCACGTCCGACTGCCGACCGATTTCGGTCGCATCGTGCGCGAGAACGGACGCGTCGTCCGCATCGTCGAAAACGCGGATGCCTCGGCGCGCGAGCGCTCGATCGACGAGGTGAACACCGGCGTCTACTGCTTCGACGCGATCGCGTTGCGCGAATGCTTAAGCCGGTTGCGGCCGAACAACGCGCAGGGCGAGTTGTATTTGACGGACTGCGTGAGCGAGATCGCCGCGAACGGCGGCACGGTCGAAACCATCGAGTGCGGCGACCCCGCCGAAGCGATCGGCGTCAACAACCGCGCAGAGCTTGCGAACGCGGGAGGCATCATGCGCCGGCGAATCCTCGAGCGGCACATGTTGGCCGGCGTCACCATCGTCGACCCCGCCGCCACATATATTGATGCCGGCGTTACGATCGGCGAGGACACGGTCGTTGAGCCGCAATCCCACCTGCGCGGCGCGACGCGGATCGGCCGAGGCTGCATCATCGGGCCGGACGTCACGCTCGAAAACGCGACGATCGGCGACGGCGCCAGAATCGCTTATTCCGTCGTGCGCGATAGCGAAATCGCTGCGCTGGTCACCGTCGGTCCCTTCGCGCATCTGCGCGACGGCGCTCTGATCGAAGAAAGCGCGCGTGTCGGAAATTTCGTCGAGGTGAAGAAGTCGCGTCTCGGGCGTGGCGCAAAGGCCAGCCACCTCGCGTACTTGGGCGACGCGGACGTCGGCGAGGAGACCAACGTCGGCGCCGGTACGATCACCTGCAACTTCGACGGCGCCAAGAAGAACAAGACGAAGATCGGAAAGCGCGCGTCGATCGGATCGAACACGTCCCTGGTCGCCCCGGTCGAGGTCGGCGATGGCGCGCTCACCGGCGCCGGATCGGTCGTGACGCGCGACGTCGCGCCGGGCCAGCGCGTGGCCGGCAACCCTGCGCGGCCGCTGCCGGAAAAACCCGCCGCCGGCAAGCCGTGAACCACCACATCGAGCTCGCCATCGGCCTCGCAGCTGCGGCCGCGATACTGGCGCTCGGGTGGCAGTACCTCACGATCGTGAAGCTGCGGCGCCGAGCGGAAACCGCGCAGCGGCATTTCAACATGTTGCAGAACCTCGCGCCGGCGTTGACCGCGGCGTCGTCCGAGTCGACATTCGCGGCGTGCGCGCGAATCCTCGATCGGTTCGGCTCGCTGGTCGGTGCGCGAACGATGCTGTGCTTTTATGAAGCGGACGACCGAATGCTGCTCGGCGCGAAATCCGGCGCAGGCTACGTGGGCTTTCTGCGAGAGGGAGAGCCGTATGCCGGTGGTGCGATCGTCCAGTGGGCTCGCGACCGGGCTCGCGCGGCGATCGTCGGACCGATGCCCGTCGCCTTCCCGGCGGATTTTGGCGTCACCGATCTGTCGCGTGAAGCGAACGGGACCGCCGGCCCCGTCGCGGGCAGCCGCGATCGCGTCTGGGCGTTGGCTCTGCCGATGACGCGCACGCGCGACTATGGCTTGCGGCCCGAAGTAATCGGCGTCCTGTATGCTGAGCGAAGCAAGGCCGAGCCGTTCTCCGCCGGAGATCTGTCGACGGCGCTGACCGTCGCGCGCCTCGCTTCGGATGCGCTCGCTCGGGCCGTCTTCGCCGATCGCGTCCACCGAGAATCCGAGCGCGACCCGCTGACCCAACTGCTCACCCCGTCGAAATTCCGGGTCCGATTGCGCCGCGAGATCGAGACGCGGCGCCATCCCGCGAAGCACGCCAGCCGCGACGTCGGCCTACTGTTTATCGACACCGACAACTTCAAGCTGTGGAACGATACGCATGGCCACGCGGCGGGCGACAAGCTCTTGCGCGCTCTGGCCGAGGCCTTTGACGACGTCGCGGCACGCGGCGGCGGGTTCGCCGGGCGCAACGGCGGCGATGAGTTCTGCATCGCCTTGCTCGACCGCACGAAAGATGCGTCGATCACGCTCGCGGAGCATCGGGATCGCGTCGAAGGGCTGGATTTCGCCGAACTTTTCGGCATCGAGTCCGCCGCGCCGATCAAAATCACGGTGAGCATCGGCGTCGCGCACTACCCGGTCGACGTCGCGCCGAACGAGCCGCAGCCCGCCGATCGATTATTCGAAGCAGCCGACGCGAGCATGTATGCTTCGAAGCGCGCCGGCAGAAATCGCGTCGAGTGGAAGCGCGCTTCGTCCCCGCTCCGGCAAGAACGGATCTCGGGCGAGAGACCCATGCCGCGCGCCTGAAGGACGCCCACGGCGATAGGTCGAACGCGCGTTCGACATGGCTCCCGCTCCGCTTTGGAACGATAGGGACTCGGCTATCAAGTGGCATCTCTCGGCGTCAATCGCCGAGGCGGTTTGCCTTACGCGACTCGAGCGCCGCGTGCTCATGCTCCTGTATCTGTACTACAACAAGGGCACGCTGTCCATCGAATATCCCGGCGACGCAGAATTCTGCCAGCGGCATCACGTGCCGCGCCGCAAGCTGGTCGAAGCGCTCCTCGGCCTCGAAAAGGGCGGATTCATCATGCCGTTCCGTTCAGAATTAGGGGCGACCGGGTACTATTCCAACGCAATGCTGCTCGAAGAAGCTTACCAGCGCGCCAAGCGAGCATACCCGGAACTGTTTGCAAGTTAGCAGCGTTAGCAATAGTATGAAAACCGCAATCTTGATCGCGCTCGCCGCGATCGTCTCAGCAAGTCTCAGCCTCGCAACCCCGGCCAAGGCCGTTCAATACGGCGTGGCGCTGGGCACCGTCGAGCACGTCTCGACGCAGAACATCCGGATCAAGGTCTGGAGCACCAAACAGGACATGAGCTTCCTGCTCGTGCCGAAATTCAACGACGTGTTCTCCAAGGACGGCAAGACGACGTACGAGATGTCGAAGATCGGCCCCGGCATGGACGTCGACATCCACTGGTCGCAAAGTCTCGGCCTGCGGCATGCGGACAAGATCTACGTGCTGAACGCGCACGGGCACGTGCTCAAAGCCATCAAGGGCTAGCAGGCGCGCGACTTCGGTCGCGCACTTGTCTGCTTCGAGCGAAAGAGTCGCGGCATCAATCGCCGCGATTTTTTACGTCCCGGCGGAGCGGACGGCGGATTCGGTCCGCTGGCGGAAGCGAACGGTTACGACAATGCCGGTGGCAGCACGGCTGCAACGGAGCGGGGCTACATGTATCTGTTCCCCGACTTGAGTTCGCAGCATATCGAGGACGGCTACAACCGAGGAGGAACTCGCGCCGCGTTGTGCGGTACCACTACCCTCACCTTCGAAAGGTGGTGTCAAATGCGTCGCGCCGGCATCATCATCGCATTCCTTTTCGTGATTTTCTCCTTTTCGGGCGAAACCCGAGCGGCTGCTGCTTCTCCGTTCGCGCACTTGAAATTCCGCGGCATCGGTCCGGCGGTGTCCGGCGGCCGCGTGCCGGCCGTCGCCGGCACCGACGCCGACCCGTTCCTGTACTACGCGGGCAGTTCGGGCGGCGGCGTGTGGAGGACGACGGACGGCGGCATCACGTGGGATCCGGTGTTCGCACATAAGCCGGTCTCGGCGATCGGCGCGCTCGCGATAGCGGCGAGCAATAAAAAGATCGTCTGGGTAGGGACGGGCGAGGCGAATCCGCGCAATGACGATATGACCGGAGACGGCGTCTGGCTGTCCACCGACGGCGGCGCAACGTTCAAGCACCGCGGGCTCGACGGGACCGCGATGATCTCGCGCATTTTGGTCGACCCGAAAAATCCCAACATCGTCCTCGCGGCGGCTTTGGGCAACGCATACATCGACGACGAGAATCGCGGTGTGTATCGAACTACCGACGCTGGGAAGACGTGGACGAAGACGCTTTACATCGGGCCGGGCAGCGGTGCATCGGATATGGACTGGAGCCCGAAAAACCCGCGCGTGGTATTCGCCGGCATCTGGCAATTCCGCCGCAACCCGTGGAACTTGACGAGTGGCGGTCCCGACGACGGTCTGTACCGGTCCAGCGACGGCGGCATCAGTTGGCGCAAGCTCGAAGGTCACGGTTTGCCCGCCGGCTTGATGGGGCGCATCGGCGTGGCGGTGGCGCCGGGCGACCCGCGGCGCGTTTACGCTTTGATTCAGTCGAAGAGCGGCTTGCTGTGGCGCTCCGACGACGGCGGCGGCAACTGGCGCTTTATGTCCGGCGACACCCTCATCGACAATCGCCCGTTCTACTTCAGCCATCTGTACGTCGATCCGACGAACGAGAACCACCTGCTCGCGCAGTCCGTCTCCATGGCGGAAAGCAAAGACGGCGGCAAGACCTGGAAGGAGGTCCGCGGCGCGGTGCACGGCGACCATCACGTGCTGTGGTGGGCATCCGACGGCCGACGGATCATCGACGGCAATGACGGCGGCGTCGCCCATTCGATCGACGGCGGCAAAACATGGGCTTGGGACAACAACATCGACATCGGGCAGTTCTATCATCTCGGTTACGATCTCCAGAATCCGTACACGATCTGCGGCGGCTTACAGGACAACCAGACCTTTTGCGGGCCGTCGAACAGTTTGGACCCCATGGGCATTCTCGCGCGCGACTGGTATTTGGTGCAGGGCGGCGACGGAGTTTGGGTGTGGCCGGATCCGATCGATCCGAACTACATCTGGAGCGATTACGAGAACGGCGTGCTCGGCATCTACGACCGCCGCTCTCAAGAGGTCGTCGACGTCTCGCCGTATCCGCGCGACACGAACGGCATCGCCCTCGCGGATCTGCCGTATCGCTTCAACTGGGATTCACCGATCGCGTTTTCGCCGCAAGACGGCCATACGGCATACTTCGGCGCCAACGTCGTCTTTGAGAGCACCGATCGCGGCCGTCACTGGCGAGTCATCAGCCCGGATCTCACCCTCAACGACAAGGCGCACCAGCAGGTCAGCGGCGGTCCCATCACGCTCGACGTGTCGGGCGCCGAATTCTCAGACACGATTTTGGACATCGCGCCATCGCCGGTTCGGGCGGGCGTGATCTGGGTCGGCACCGACGACGGGCTCGTCCAGCTGACGAAAGACGGCGGCGCGCACTGGACAAACGTGACGATGAAGGGCATCGCGCCGTTCGGCAACGTCGAAGTGGTCGAGCCATCCCACTTCGATGCGGCGACGGCATTCGCGGTCGTCGACCGTCATTTGTCCGGCGACCGCACGCCCTATCTGTTCGAGACCAACGACTACGGCGTGACGTGGCGGTCGATCTCCTCGAATCTGCCGGCCACCGAATTCGCGCGCACGATCCGCCAGGACCCGCGCAATGCAAACGTGCTCTACGCAGGACTTGAGGATGCACTGTGGATCAGCTTCGATCGCGGCGCGCACTGGCAGAACTTCCAACTGAATCTGCCCACTACGTCGGTGCACGATCTTCGCATCCAACCGGCCGCGAACGATCTGCTCGTTGCGACGCACGGCCGCAGCCTTTGGGTGTTGGACGATCTGACGCCGATCCAACAGTTGGACGCCGCGAAGGCCGCCGGCGCGTATCTTTTTCCGCTGCGCACCGCGTATCGCTGGTTCCAGCAATCGCCCGAGCAGACCCAAAACGGCGGCGCGGCACAGTCGAACTATTTTGCGGGCGAGAATCCCGACTACGGCGTGCTCATCACGTTCTATCAGTCGTCGAAGTCGAGGAACGCTCCGACTGCCGAGATCGTGGATTCGCGAGGCCGCGTCGTTCGCCGCATCGCGGGCACGCACGAAGTCGACAACGTGCAGAAGCCGTACATCACGAATTTTGCCGGCCTGAACCGGTTCTCGTGGGACCTGGCCGAAGACGGACCCGCCAAATGGCTCAGCGCTCCCAAGTGGAATCGCGGGCCGGACACAGGCGCCGAGTCGATTCCCGGCAGGTACACCGTCCGGCTGCATGTCGACGGCCGCACGCTGACCCAAAGCGTGAACGTCGCTGCCGATCCGCGAGAGCGTTGGACCGAACGGCAGATGGCGCAGCGGCACGGTTATCTCGCTGCCCTGTACGCTGAGCTCGGCCGCATCGACGACGCGCTCAACCACGTGGATGCCGTGCGCAAGCAGCTCCGCGATCGCGCGCGGACCGCCGGCACCGGTGCGGCGCTGTCGAAGGATATCGGCGCGGCGCTCGATCGCGCGCAGGCGATCGAATCAGAGATGTCTTCAAATCCGCGGAACGACGAGGACGCGTTCACGTTCACCGCGCCCGACAAACTGCGCGAACGGCTGCAGGGCGTGATCGGTCAGATCGGAGGCTCGTTCCAGCCGCCCTTTCCGCCCGACGAAGAACAGGCCGCCGAGGTCCGCAGGCTCTTCGATACGGCGATGGGCGACTACGCGGCGTTTGTCAACAACGACCTGGCGAAGCTCAACGCCCAGCTATCGGCGGCCAAACTGAAGCCGATCCGCTAGGATTGAGGATTGTGGTGGGACCGGCGGACGCCGGTCCCTTCAGACACCCATCGCCTTCACGATCACCCGCTTGGGGCGCCGGCCGTCGAACTCGCCGTAGTGGACGCGCTCCCATGGACCGAGGTCGAGCTTGCCGGCGGTGACCGGGATGATGACTTGATGACCCAGCAGCGTGCGTTTGAGGTGCGCGTCAGCGTTGTCTTCGCCGGTTTGATGATGGCGGTAGTCCGGCTTGCGCGGCGCGAGCTCCTCGAGCCACGTCATGATATCGGACCATAGCCCGGACTCGTGGTCGTTGACGAACACGCTGGCGGTGATGTGCATGGCGCTCACCAGGATGAAACCCTCGGCGACCCCGGATCGCTCGCGAACACGTTCGACCTCTGCCGTCATGTCGATGATCTCGTATCGCTTTTTCGTATCGAACGTCACGTACTCGGTGTAGCTCTTCACGAATAACCTCCGCGTTCGGATGCCCCGCTAGGACAGCGCGGGGCGGCTTAAGAATACCCGGCCTCATCTCGGGGGAGGGACTTTCATGCAGTATGCCATCCGCTGCGTTCTCACCGTTCTGACCGCGTGCGTTCTCGCTTTTTCGCTGCAACTCGGCTCGGCGCTTGCCGGCACGACCGGTTCCGTGAGCGGCCGCGCATTCGACGCCGCCACGAACGCGCCGATCGCGGGTGCTAAAGTCACCGCGTCGTCGTTCTCGCAGACTGAAACGACCGTGACCGATGGCAACGGCTCGTATTCGTTTCTGTCGCTGCCGCCGGACACATATACCATCACCGTGGAAAAAGACGGTTACGACACCACCACGCAGCGCGGCGTCACCGTGCTCGCCGACCAGAACCAAACCGTCGCCATCGGCATGGCCAAGGCCCTCGTGACGCTCGGAAAAATCCTCGTACGCGAGTCGGCGAATCTCGTGAAACCCGGCACGACGAGCGACGTCTATTCGATCAACGCGAGCGCGCAGGCCGCGGCGAACGCGCTCGGCGGGCCGGGCAACTTGAACTCGGCATACAGCGCGATGGTCGCGGTGCCGGGGGTCAACATGCCGCAAGCGCAGCAGGGCTGGTATCAGACCGTCTACATCCGCGGCGGCGATCAAGACCAGGTGGGCTGGGAGTTCGACGGCATCCCGGTCAACCGGTCGTACGACAACGCTCCAATGACGTTCCTATCCACGTTGGGTCAGCAGGAGCTGCAGGTATATACTGGGGGGACGCTTGCTACGTCCGACGCGTCCTCGATCTCCGGCTATGTGAACCAGGTCATCAAGCGAGGGACCTTTCCGGGCTATGCCAACCTGACGCTCGGCATCGGCACGCCGACGTTTTACAACAAAGCGTCGTTTGAGATCGGCGGCGGCACGCCCGATCAGCGCTTCACCTATTACGCCGGCACCGTGCTCGCCGACTCGCGCTACCGCTACATCGATCAGAACAACGGGGCGGGCGTTCCCGGCTATTTTTACCCGCTCGCCTGCTGCGGCACGGCTTCGGGGATCTTCGACGGCGGCCCGTCCGCGACGTTCGTCGCGGCGCCCGGCCAATCGTATGCGTTCGACACGCTGCGCGATCGCGAATCGATCGGCAATTTCCACTACCAGATCCCGCACCACGGCGGCGCGCTGAAGGACGACGTCCAGCTGCTCGCGCTGGCGAGCGAGCTGTGGGGCTATTACAACAGTTCGGTCAGCGATCTGGGCGGGCCGTCGTATGTCTACAACGCAGTCGACGGCGGCGTGCCGATACCGTGGCAAGACGGCGTCGTCTACACGGGTCCGGTGTTCGCACCGGTCGATCCCACCGCGCAGAAGATCTATTTCTTCCCGAGCAGCCCGCCGCACGGCGCGGGCGCCGGCCCTGTCGGAACGCCTTGTTTTCTGTTCATCGTGCCCGAATGCTCGGGGTTGCCGCTGCAGACCCGCGACGTCAACACGAACGGCGTGTATGTCTACAAACTGCAGTACCAGCACAACATCTCAAGCAAGGCGTATTTCCGCATTTTCGGCTACAGCGTGTACTCCGACTGGTTCATCAACGGGCCGCTGTCGGCGTTCTTGCCGTTCGGCGCCGAAATCGGCGACTACGAGAACATCATGCACCAGCACGGCGTGACGGCGCAGTACGCGGACCAGCTGACCGATCAGCATCTTCTGACGCTCGGCCTCTTCTATTCCCGCGGCCACTCCGAGCGCTACTCGACCACCGGCGCCTTCCCGCCGTGCACGATTGACTGCTCCGGCAGCAGCGGCCAGGCGTCGTTCATCACCAACCTCATCGACGCGGCCGGCAACTGCTACGATGCCGCCGGCATCCCGGACACGTGCTTCTCGACCGCCAACCGGGGCCAGTTCGCGGGCATCGGCGGCGGCCCGACGCCGTATCCGGCGGTGGGAGCTGCCGCCACGGCGGGCGCGCAATGGATCGTCACCTCGAACGGCTACCACGCGAACTTGAACAGCATCGATCCGACCTTCACGGCGGCCTCGATCAACGATGACTGGAAGCCGAACGACAAGCTGACGTTCAACATCGGCTTGCGCGTTGAGAATTATCGCGACGCATTTCCCGATCTGACCGCCGCGTATCCGGCGCGCGCGTTTTGGTTCACGGCATACAACCGGGAGTTCTGCTTTGGGCCCGGTTTGCTGATGCCGGTACAGCGCGGCTTCACGGCCGGCGTGCTCAACCCGTGCCCCGCGACGACAGCACCGGTCAGCCTGACGAATCCGACGGGCGGCGGCTCGTTCTCACACACCGTCTGGCAACCGCGCTTCGGCTTCACGCTCGAGAGCGGCGCGAACGACGTCCTTCGCGGATCGGCGGGTATCTACGCGCGGCCCGCCAGCACGCGCGAAGCGTCGTGGAACACTGCCGAGCAGAACCTGCCGGTCCTGCTCGGCGCCGATTTCTTACAGTACGGATTCACGACGCCGGAACACGACGTGCGGCCCGATCGCTCGACGAACTTCGATGTATCGTGGGAACATCATTTCCAGGGAACGGACGTCTCGTTCAAACTCACGCCGTTCTACCGCAGCACTCAGGATCAGCTGCAGCAGCTCATCGTGAACGCGCTGACCGGCCTGTTCGCGAGCTTCAACGCCGGCCATCAGATCTCCGACGGCGTCGAGTTCGCTCTGAGCCAGGGCGATTTCTCGCGCAACGGCTGGGCGGCCAAGTTCTCGTACACCTACACGCGCAGCCGCATCAGGTATGAGAACTTCGCGAACGGCCGCAACGTCATCGACAACCTCAACACCTACATCCAGACGTACAACGGCTTCACCTCTGCCTGCGCCGGCCAGATGACGCCGCAATGCTCCGGCAACGGCCTGCCGTCGGCGAAGGCGGCGCCGTGTTTCGACACCGCCGGCAATCCGCTGACCGTGTGCGCGCCCGGCGACATCGGCAACCCGTATTTCGCCAACGCGCCGGCGCCGCTGCTCGATCGCAACGCGTACTACTCGACGTACGACCTGATACCCGTGCCGTTTGCGGCGGCCAACGGCTTTGAAACGCCCGACGTCGCGTCGCTGATCCTCAACTACAAGCGCGACAAATGGAACTTCACGCCGAGCGTCGTCTACAGCTCGGGCGCGAAGTACGGATCGCCGCTCGTGTGGCCCGGCTACGATCCGTCCACCTGCACCGGAACGATCTCGGGAACAACCGCGAATACGTCCAAGTGCTCGGGTTCGATCTTCATCCCCGACGTTTATACCGGGAAATTCGACAACCTCGGCGATTTCAACGAGCCTTCGCGCATCACGGCGAACTTGCAGATCGGCTTCGAGGCGACGCCGCGCGTCAAATACACGCTGACGATGGCGAACCTGATCGACACGTGCCACCAGCGCGGCTACGCATGGGACTACCAGCACATCTGCGTGTACTCGTCGCTGCCGTCGAGCATTCTGCCGCCCGTCGGCAACTTCACGAATCCAGCGACGGCACCGGCGGATCTGCGCTTTCCGTACGCGGTCTGGCTCAACAACTCGAACACGGGCTTCGTCGGCACGACGCTGCCGTTCCAAGCGGCGTTTGAGATGAACCTCAAGTTGTGACCGTCGTCTTCCCGACCGACGTCGCACAGGTCGTCGATGCCATCTATCCGCCGGCGCGCCAAGCGCTGGCGGATTCGTTAGCGGGCATCTCGCGGCGCCTGTTCGTCGTCGACACGATCGTGCAGCTGGGGATCATCATCGCGTTCTGGCGGTCCGGCGCGGCATCACGCCTGCGCGACTTTTTGGAAGGGATCGTCAGGGTCGGGCAAGCTCGGCCCCTGGATGCGTTTCGGACGTTTTTGGTGGCGTTTGTCTTCGTCTCGATCGCGCTTCTCGGCTACGCCATCGTCACGCTGCCGCTCGCCTGGTATGGCGGCTATACCGTGCCGCACGCGTTCGGGCTGTCCGCCGAGTCCCCGCTGCAGTGGCTGCGCGACTGGGCGGTCAGCCTCGGGCTCTCGACCACGATCGCAGCGCTCATCGCAGCGCTCTTCGTGCTCGTCGCCGGAAAAATGCCGCGCCGCTGGCCCCTGTTAGCCGCCGCGATTGCGCTGCCGCTCATCCTGTTCGCGTTCGCCATCTTCCCGGTGTTCGTCGCGCCGCTGTTCAACACGTTTACGCCCATGCCGCGCTCGAAACTTTCCGATGCCATCCTCGCGTTGGCGCACGCGCAGGGCGTCAACGCGACCGTCGTCTACGAATACGACATGAGCCGGCAGACGAACGAGGCCAACGCCTATGTCGCCGGCATCGACGGCACGCAGCGGATCGCCGTAGGCGATACTTTGCTGCGCGAGCTGCGCGCCGACGAGGTGCTCTACGTCCTTGCGCACGAGATCGGACACTACAAGCTCGGACACTTGTGGATCGGCGCGGCGCTCACATGGCTCGACGCGGTGATCGCCGTCACCGTGCTCTACGCGATCGCCAAAAAGAGCGGTCAGAATCTCGGCGATCCGGCGGTGTTGCCGTTCGCGGCGCTCGTGCTCGTCGTGTACGGCCTGATCACCGCGCCGATATCGAACGGTTTCTCCCGTCGAATCGAACACGCGGCCGACGCGTTCGCTGCGGCGCACACGAGACTCGACGGCGCCGGCGTTCGCGCGTTCGCTCGCATCGCAGACGAAGACCTCGCGCCCCTGCATCCACCGGCATTCATTGTTTGGTATTTCTACACGCATCCGCCGATCGACGAGCGGATCATGTTCGCGCATCGCGCCGCAGTTCGCGCGCTCGGGCCAAACGCGCCCTTGACATCGTTTCCATAATGGTGCTACGATTTTTCCGCATCTCAAAAACTCTGTGCGCGAAACCGTAGACGCGAGGGTCAATGGGCAGAACGAACGGCGCCGGAACCGTCGAGCACGTGCGGCGCGAACGAACCGGCGTGCAATCGGTCGAGCGAACGCTTGATATTCTCGAAGCGCTCGTCGAGTTCGGCTCTGAAGCCGGCCTCGTCGACGTCAGTCAAGCGGTGGGCTTGCCGCTCGCAACGGTGCACAGGCTGCTCGGCACGCTGATCCGTCGCGGCTACGTCAAACAGAACCGCGATAACCGCAAATATTCTCTCGGCTTCCGTGCTCTGCAGATGAGCAACGACATGCGGTTGGGCTTTTCGCTGCGCTTGGAGGCGCGACCGTTCCTTCGCCGGCTCATGCAGCGCAGCGGCGAAAGCGCGAACCTCGCGGTGCTCGACGACGGCGAAGTCGTCTACATCGATCAGGCGCAATCGTCTCGGATCCTGCGCATGTTCACCCAGCTGGGCAGCCGGGTGCCGGCGCACTCGTCGGCCAGCGGCAAAGCGATGCTCGCTTTTTCGCCGCCGGCGGTCGTCGATGGCATCGTCCGGCGTTACGGTCTTCACCGGCAAACCCCGCAGACGATCACGGACCCGGCCGATTTCCGTAAGGAGCTCGATCGCATCCGCGCGCAGGGCTATGCGATCGACGACCAAGAGCAAGAAGATGGCGTCCGCTGCGTCGCGGTGCCGGTCCGGGGCGAGGACGGCGACATCGTCGCTAGCTTGAGCGTCTCCGGTCCGGCGTCGCGGTTGAGCGACGCGCAGCTGCAGCCCCTGGTCGAAGATATCCTCGAGTGCGGCGACAAGTTGTCGGTTCGATTCGGGAGCCCGCGCGAACCGGTCGAATCCCGCTGAGCGACTCGTCCGGTCATATCTCGAGCGAAGTCAGCGTGCGTCGCGCGCGATCCGACGATGCGGCGTTCGTCGATGCGCTCGGAGAAAAAAGTGCCGAGACGAGCATCTCCCGAGTCCGCCCGGCCGATCCGGCGGTCGTGGCTCGCTCGTTCCGGCGCCTGTCGGAATTCTGCCGCGAGCGGCCATCGGTTACGCTGATCGCAGAACGCGATGGCGAGCGCGTCGGCTTCTTAGTGTTGCTCGTCGACGTGCCTGACGAAGTAACGCAAGCGCGCCAAGGCTTCATCGCATACATGGCGGTCAGTCCGAAGGTACGCCGATCCGGTGTGGCGCGCGCTTTGCTCGGCGCCGCGGTCGAAGAGGCTCGCGGCCAAGGTCTGCCGCATTTGAGCCTCATGGTGTCGAACGACAACGCTCCCGCTCGCGCGCTCTACGCCGCCGCGGGATTCGTAGACGAGCGCACGCTGATGACCAAAGCCGTCGACACGGAACCGTCATGATCGAGCGCGCGCAGACGTCGCCAGGCATCGACTGGCGCCGCACCGGGCGTACCGTGGCGATCGTCGTCGGCCTCGCGGTCTTGGTCTACATCCTGACGCTCATCCCGAAGACGGTCGAGATCTTCGTCTTCGGAGCGCTGGTCGCGTTCGGCGTGAATCCGATCGTCCTGCATCTCTCCCGACGGATGCCGCGGCTGCTCGCGATCGCACTGGTCTACGTCATCGTGTTCGCGCTCGTGCTGGTCGCTGCGCTCATCGTCGTTCCCGATACCGTCAATCAAATGCAGGCCGTGTTCGCGAACAGCGCGACGTACGCGGACGACATCCATCGCTTCCTGCTCGGCGTCGAAGGCTGGCTCCAGTCGAGGTTCAAAGCGGACCTCATCCCGCCGCAGTTCCAGGCCATCGAAAACCACGTGCTCAACGAGGCGTCCTCGCTCGCGCAAAACGTGTTGTCGAACATCGGCACGTTCGTCATCGGCATCGCGAATGCGGTCATCATCGGGTTGGGCGGCATCTTCATCTCGTACTACCTGCTCGCGCACGCCGCCGATATCCGAACGTTTTATTACAGCCTTTTCCCGAAGCGCTCGCAGACGACCGCGCACACCTTCGCGCGCGAAGCCGCGCGGATCTTCGGCGGCTACATGGTCGGCAACGGCCTGCTGTTCGGCTTCACGGCGGCGGCGACGTTCGCCGTGCTCGCGATCCTGCACGCGCCATACGCGCTCCTGGTCGCGATCGTCACGGGCCTGCTCTATCTCGTGCCGTACCTCGGTCTGCTGGTGGCGATCGTCGTGGGAATGCTGCTCGGCCTGCTGCAAAGCTGGGGCATGGCGTTGGAGATCGGCGTCGTGATTCTCGCGGTCACGCGCGTTTCCGATTACGTCATCGCCCCGAAGGTCATGGGCGAAAGCGTCGGCGTATCGCCGGTGACGATCATCTTCGCGCTGTTCGCCGGCGGCGAGCTGTTCGGTTTGTGGGGTCTCATCCTCGCCATACCCGCGGCCGCGCTCATCAAAGTCGTCTGGAACCTCTGGCTGCGCCCGTGGCTGACGGGCGAACCGACGACGTACGCCATCTCGCCCGAACACGTGCTCGGCCTCGAGGAGACCGAGCCGGTGGTCCGCGCCGGCCCAGCGGTGTTGAACGTGCCGGGAGTTCCTCAACCGGTCCCACCGCAACCCGGCACGAGTTGAGATGAGCGATCGCGGCCGGTCGTCGCACGCCGTCGGGCGGCTCGCGGCCGAACTGACGCGGCGATTCGCCGCGGCTTCGAAGCGTTTCACCGGCGATTCGGCCCCATTGCCCGATGTCGTCGTTGCGCCCGCGAGAGACCCCGCGCACGGCGATTTTTCGACGGCAGCAGCCCTGGCCGCAGGCAAGGCGTGGAAACGAGATCCACTGGAGATCGCGCAAGCGGTGGTCGAAGGCCTCGGCGGCGATTCCGACGTCGCCGAGGTCTCCGTCGCCAAACCAGGGTTCATCAATATCAGGATGCGATCGGAATTTTGGCACTTCGTCGTCCTCGACGTCCTCGATCGCGGCTCGGATTACGGAAGATCTTCGTCGCTTGAGTCGCTCGGACCGATCAATCTCGAGTTCGTATCCGCGAACCCGACCGGTCCGGTCGTCGTCGTGCAGGGCCGTTCGGGGTCGATCGGCTCGACGCTGGCCGAGCTATTCCGTTTCGCGGGCGCCGAAGTGACGACGGAGACATACGTCAACGATGCGGGGACGCAGCTGGATCTGCTCGCCGATTCGCTCTTCTGGCGCTATGCCGCGCTGTGCGGGGTCGACGAGCCGCTGCCCGCCGATGGCTACCCGGGCGAGTATCTCGTCGACGTCGCGCGAGAACTGAAAGACCGAGACGGCGATCGCTGGCTGAAGGCGGATGCCGGCGAACGCCGCGCGGTGCTCGGGCTATACGCGCGAGATCGCATCGTCGAACAGCAGCGCGTCGACTTGGAACGATTTCGCGTTCATTTCGACGTCTGGTCTTCGGAAAGGCAGCTGCACTCGGGGAAGATCGAGGCGGGAATCGAGTTCTTGCTGCTCGAGAACGCGGCGTTCGAAAGCGATGGCGCGGTTTGGCTGCGTTCCACGCGATTCGGCGACGACAAGGACCGGGTGCTGCGGCGCAGCGACGGCCGTCCGACCTATCTGGCGGCCGACGTGGCTTACCATCGCGACAAATTCGAGCGCGGCGCGCGCCATCTCATCGATGTGTTGGGACCGGATCATCACGGTTACATCAAACGGCTCGAGGCGATCGCCGCCGCGCTCGGTCATCCGGGCTGTCTTGAGGTCTTGATCGCACAGCAAGTGACGCTCAAGCGCGGCGACGAGCAAGTGGCGATGAGCAAACGAGCGGGCAACCTGGTGACGCTGCGCGAGATCGTCGACGAAGTTGGAGTGGATGCCGCGCGGTTCTTCTTCATCGAGCGCGCGCCGGAATCGCAGCTGGCGTTCGATCTCGAGCTGGCCGTCGAGCGGTCGGCGAAAAATCCGGTCTACTACGTGCAGTATGGTCACGCACGCATCGCTTCGATCATCCGAAAAGCGGAAGAGACCGGCAGGTCGAACGCCCTGGAACGGGCACGCCGCGGGGATGACGTGCGTCACTTGAACGGCACGGCCGAGATGGCGCTCGTCAGGCGGATGTCGGATTTTTCGCGCACGGTCGTCGAATCGGCGACGGCACGCGCGCCGCATCGCGTCGCTGAATACGCCCGCAATCTCGCGACAGATTTTCACGCGTTCTACACCGAATGTCCGGTCCTTGGGGAAGACGACGCGTTGACCAGCGCGCGGCTTTCGCTCTGCCTCTCGGCGCAAACGGTGCTGGCGTCGGCGCTGCGCCTTTTGGGGGTCTGGGCCCCCGACAAGATGTAGCTTGCGAGCGCAGCTCGCCGTAACTTCCCGAGCGCAGCTCGGGCTATCGATGATACGGCTCTTGCCGGCTGATCTTGATCGCGCGATACAGCTGCTCCAGCACGATGAGCCGCGCCATTTCATGGAGCAGCGTCAGTTTGGAGAGCGACCATCGCAGAGCCGCGCGCTCAAGCACCGAAGTATGCAGACCATCCGCTCCACCGACCGCAAGCACGAGCGCGTTGCGTCCGGATCGCGCCACGTCGCCCAGTTTCGCCGCCAGGTCGGTTGATGACAGCGCGACTCCCGCACCGTCCAGAGCCCAAAGGACTGCGTCGCGCGCGACGTGCCGCAAGATCGCTCTCGCCTCGACTTCCGCTCCGGCGGCCTTGACTTCGATGACCTGCACCGGCAACACGGGCGACAGACGCTTGAGGTACATGCCGCAGCCGCTGCGCAGGTACGGCTCGCGCAGTTTGTCGACCGCGATGAGGGTGACGTTCATCGCGCGTTCGCGTTCGACAGGCGCCTCGCTTGCACCGCCGCATACGCTCCGCCGGCTCTGCGTTCGACGAGACCTTGAATCTCGAGCACGGTCAGCTGCGCCGCGACTTCCGCCGCGCTAAGATTCAACCGCTCGGCGAGCTCATCTGAGTCGCACGCTTCGCCGTTCAAGGCCGCGATGACCGGATGCGTTCGGTCGCACGGCAGCGGCCGCTCCGAATCTGGCAATGACGAGCCGAAGATCGGTTCCCATCTCATGAGCGACGCGATATCCGCCGCGCTCGTCACCAGCCCGACTCCGTCTTTGATGAGCGCATTCGTTCCCACGCTGGTCGGCCGGTCGACGTCGCCGGGGATCGCGAACACCGCGCGGCCGAACTCGTCGGCCAGCCGGGCGGTGATCAGCGCTCCGCTGCGTTCCTTGGCTTCCACGACGACCGTCGCATCGGCGAGCGCGGCGACGATGCGATTGCGCATCGGGAAGTGGTGCGGTCGGGCTGACATCGCCGGCGGAAATTCCGTGACGATCGCTCCGCCTCGCGCCACGATCTCGTCGGCAAGATCTTTGTGATACTCGGGATACAGCGCGCAAAGCCCTGAGCCCGGCACCGCCACCGTTCGCGTTCCGCTTTCGAGCGCTCCACGGTGAGCCGCGGCGTCGATCCCGCGAGCGAACCCCGAGACGACGGTCGCCCCATAGGCCCCAAACTCTGCGGCCATCGCGGCCGCCGCCCTGCGACCATACGAGCTCGCAGCGCGGCTGCCGACGATGGCGACGCATCGCTCTCGAAGCACTGCAAGGTCGCCGCGCAGGTAGATGACAAGCGGCGGGTCGCGCAGATCCAGCAATCGTGAGGGATAGTCGGGGTCCCACTTGGTGCGGGCGCCGCAGCCGCTGCGCCGCAGATCGTCCAGCATGCGCCTGGCTGAATCATCGTCGAGCACGCGGAGCCGCGCGAGCGCGTCGGAGCGAAGCGGTTCGGCGCCCGCCGGAGGACCGCTGGGATCGCTCGATGCGTATGCCGCGATCGCTCGCGCGGTGCCGAGAAGTTCGAACCACGTGGTCAGCGGCCGGGGCGTCCTGACGCAAGCGGCCGTGACGGCCAACAGGTAGCCGAGATCGAGGTCCTCCATTCCCATCTCTCATCACGCGCGCGAGCGCCGCGGTAAACGCAGGCGGCTTCACATGAGGCCGAGGATTTCATCGAGCCGGCGCACTCGAGGTGCGCGATCGTAATCGGGGAAGTTGTCGTGCCGGTCGAGCAGTGCGGCGCGCATGCCGAAGGCGAGCGCGCCTTCGACGTCGTGTACCGGCGAATCGCCGACGTGCAGCGAATCCGTGGGCCGGACGCCCAAGCGACGGCTCGCCTCGCGAAAGATCGCCGGGTGCGGCTTTTCGAAACCGAACAGCGCCGAGTCGATGATCGCGTCGAATTCCCGATGCAGGTCGACCGAGCGCAGCACGTCGCTCAAATCTCCTGTCCAGTTCGAGATGATGCCGAGCGCGATGCCGCGCGCGTGCAGTTCGACGATCAGCGGGCGTACTTCGTCGTACACGCGCCAGCCGAGTCGCGCCATGAATCGCCGGTACACGTCCTCGGCCCGATCGGCGTCACGAGACTTCGACGCGCACGCGTTGAGCAGAACGCGATTGTATTGGATCCAGAAGTCGTCGATGGCTTGCCGCGAATACGGCGTCGGTTCGTCGGCTCGATCGCGAGGAGCGAACAGCAGATTTGCGCGCGATATGGCCTCATCGAGTCGCGTTTCGTCTATCGAAATGCCCAAATCGGCACAACTTCGTAAGAAGTTAGTCCGCTGTTCGGGCTCCATGCACAGGAGCGTGTAGCCTGCATCGAAGAAGACTGCTCGTACGTTCCGTCCCACTTCGGGATGGCCTTCGAAAACAAGTCGGGTGGTCCTGGCGACCCCGGCCGTTCGTCTGAACAAGGGAGCAGCATACATGCCGGAAGCTTATTGCGTGAAATGCAAGGCGAAGAAAGAGATCAAAAATCCGATGCAGACGACGATGAAGAACGGCCGGCCGGCGGTTCAGGGCGAGTGCCCGGATTGCGGCACGAAGCTGTTCAAGATCGGTGCATCCTCATAACCGCGGTTGATGCCTACCTGAGGTCGATCGGCCTTCTGTAGCGGCGCGCCGTCATGCGCGCCGACGCATTCATCCACATGCAGTGCCCAGTCTGTCGCGCGGGAGACACGCGCGTCATCGACAGCCGAGACGACGAAAACGCCGTGCGGCGCCGCCGCGAATGCCAGCAATGCAAACACCGCTTCACCACCTACGAGCGGATCGAAGCCGCGCGTCTGCTCATCGTCAAAAAAGACGGCCGGCGCGAGCCGTATAGCCGCGAGAAAGTACTCGCCGGACTGCGCAGAGCATGCGAGAAACGGCCGGTGCCCGACGCCGCGCTCACCGAGATCGCGAACGGAGTCGAGCGGGATCTGTTCGCACGTGGCGAGAGCGAGATCCCATCGAGCGCCGTCGGCGAGCTCGTGATGGCGGCGCTTGAAAAGCTCGACAAAGTCGCATACGTGCGATTCGCTTCGGTGTACCGATCGTTCGCGGACGTCCGCTCGTTCCAGGAAGAAGTGTCGCAGCTGCTCACCAAAAACGAATGAGCGAGGCGTTAGAGGTGCAAGTCCAAGTGCTGCCGGAGGGCCGCGGGTTGCCGCTGCCGTCGTACATGTCGGCGCACGCGGCGGGCTGCGATCTGTACGCCGCCATCGACGGCGAGGTGACGATCGCCCCCGGCGAGCGGGCGTTGATCTCGGCGGGCATCGCCGTTGCCGTGCCGCCCGGCTTCGAAGCGCAGGTCCGTCCGCGCAGCGGCTTGGCGCTGCGTCACGGCATCACGTGCCTCAATTCGCCCGGGACCGTCGATAGCGACTACCGCGGTCCGGTCAGCGTCATCCTCATCAATCACGGGCTCGAACCGTTCGTCGTCAAGCGCGGCGACCGTATCGCGCAGCTGGTCATCGCAAGGGTCGCGCAAGCCGCATTTCGCGAAGTCTCGGACCTTGCAGGAACCGCGCGCGGTGCCGGCGCTTTCGGATCGACCGGCCACGCGTTGAAGAACTGACGATAGCGTGCGGGTGCTGATCGTCGGCGCCGGAGCGGTGGGCCAGTATCTCGCGGCGCGCTTACGCATGGGTGGCCACGACGTTATCTTGCTGGCGAGGTCATATAATGTCAGAGTGCTGGCCGATCAAGGCATCACGCTGACCATCGGCGAGCAACACTGGCCGGTTTCGGTGCGTGCGACGGCCGACCCGTCCGACCCGCTGCTCAACGAGCCGTTCGAGCTGGCGATCGTCGCCGTCAAGACGTACGACACCGTCGATGCTGCCGGTTCGATCCGCGCGGTCCGGGGCTGCGCCGATGCATCCGTGCTCACCATCCAGAACGGTTTGGGCAATGAAGAGATCCTCTCGGACGCGTTCGGGGAGCGGCGCATCGTCGCGGGAGCATTCACGACCGCGGCAAAACTCGCGGGGCCGTCAAATGTCGAGGCCAACGACAAAGGAGGCTTGACGGTCGCGCCCGTCGGCTCGCAACCGCACAACTGGCTTTTGGCGGCACTCGAGCCGACCGGCATGAAGCTGCGGGCGGCGAGCGATTGGCGCGCGATCAAATGGTCTAAGCTCGCGCTGAATCTGCTGGGCAACGCGGTTTGCGCGATTTTGGATTGGGGTCCGCTGCAGACCTATCAGAACGCAACGGCGTTCGCGATCGAACGGCGCTGTTTGCTCGAAACCGCGAACGCAATGAACCGGCTTGGCATCGCGCCCGTCAATCTGATCGATTTTCCTTCGAAGCTGCTCTTCGGCATGGTCCGAACGCTGCCGCCGGCGCTGCTTCGTCCGCTGCTGACCAAACGCGTGGCGGGAGCCCGCGGCAACAAACCGCCGTCGTTGCTGCGCGACGTGCGGGCGGGAAAGCGACAGCTTGAAGTCGGTGCGCTGAACGGCACGGTGGCCGAGCGCGCACGAGCCGCGGGAGTATCCGCACCGGCGAATGCGGCGGTCGCGCGCATTCTGACCGGAATCGCGCGAGGCGAGATCGACTGGAATTTGTATCGCGCTGCCCCACAAGCGCTGATGGACGCGATCGACAAAACAACCGTTTAACTTGGTTCAGCACATGGTCGCAGTGCCGGTGGGGCAGCGCTCCAGCAATGGGCACTCGTGACAGCGCGGCAGCGCCGCGCACGGCCCCGCTCCTGCGAACAGAGCGAACGAAGCCTCGACGGCATACGGATCGCGTCCGCTCGCTTGCGCCAGCGTGCCGATCAGGCGCTGCACGGCGGCCGGCGACGCATCCGCTTCGATGAATCCGAGCCGCGCGATGAGCCGTTGGGCGCCCGGATGTGCGGATGCGGTGAAGAACCCCCAACGTTTCAAGATTTGCCGTGACGCGGTTTCCGCGACGCGCGTAAAATCGGCGCGCAGCATCGCGCTGAGATTCGGCCAGCCGGACGACGCGTCGTCCGCCGAGGCGCACGCGGCCACGGCGGCGAGGTACGTGCCTTGCTCGCGCGCCCGCTTTGTCCAGCGCCTGCCGTTTTCTATGCAGGCCCGGATCTTTTGCTCGTTGCGGAAGATCGGCGCGCGCAGCAGCGCACGCAGCTTTTTCTCGCCGAAGCCGGCGACTCGTTCGGGCACGAAATCGTCAAACGCTTTCTCGAACTGCTGGCGGTTTTTGTCGACGGCAGCGAAGCCCATGCTCTGTGCGAAGATGACCGAGCACAAGCGCCCGAACGCCGTCGGGTCGTCGGGCGGAGCGTCGTGATCCGCCACGTAGCGCCGCGTCCGCGCCGCCACTTCGTCGGCGCCCAGCGCCGCGTCGTTGCTCGCTTCGATCGCGCGCAGCACCGCGGAGAACGTCTTCCTGGACCTGATCGCGCGGCGCATGCGGGTTCTTTCGGCGGCCGTCGGCAGCAAGAGATCTCCTGTTTTAGCAAGTGCGCATCGTTCGATAAAGCGCCGACAGCTCGGCAGGGCATCCGGTGCGACTCGCGCCGCGCGAATCCCATTGCGCCAAACGAGGAGCGTGCGACTGGCCGGCATCGCCGCACAGGCGACAAAGCGGCGCGCGAAAGCGCGGACCGCCGCCTTGCCTGAGGCGCCGACGATCGCGCGGAGTCCGAACGGCAACACACGCGCGTGCGCGAGCCATACTCGCGAAGCGGCGGCGGCAGCTTCGCAAGCGCGCATCGCGGCCAGGGCGCGGGCCCCGCGCAAGACCGGCCGGAGCCGGACTGTGTCGAGCGACACGAACCACAGGTCGTCCACGCGCTCAAGCGTCATCACTCGTCGGCCGGAATCGGGCAAGGGCTCGCGCACTCGGTTTCCAAATTCAAAGGCAATCTGCCAACTTCAGGGAGAGGATAACGCCATGTCCACGACCGCCGCCGCCGTGAGATCGCCCGGTGCGTTTGCGGAGCACCCGCAGGTGCGCGACGTCAACTGCGAACACCAAGAACGATTGTCGCAGGTCGAAAAGATCTGCAAGAAGATCGCCGATTCGACCGGCGCGCCGATCGCGCTCTTCCTCGCCATCATCCTTCAGTTGGTGTGGGTGGTCGTCGGCACGATCTCGCACTGGGATCCGTTTCCGTTCGCCTTCCTGCTCACGGTGTCGAACATCTTGCAGCTGATTCTGATCTTTATTCTGGTCGGCCAGCGTCAATCGTCACAGCACGCCGAGCTGCGAGCGGAATGCGATCACGAATGGATCTCGCGCCTGTTGCACCATCAAGAGGTCCAAGAGGAACTGCTTGTCAGGCTCGCCGAGCAGACGCAGATCGACATCGCCGACATCAAGGCCGCGATCGAGAAGCTCAGCGAGGGCAGCGCCGCGGCGTGATCGAAAATCTAACGCTCGGTTAATGAAGCTTCCTGCTCGCGCGTGTCAAGCTAGAGACGCTATGACGAAAATTCGCATCCTTTGGCCGGCAGCCGCTGCGGCGACCTTGTGCGCGACGATCGGCATGCTCGCGGCCGCACCGGTCGCCCAACGCGCGGTCGCCGATCCGGGCGGCATTCAGAAGATCAAGCACATCGTCATCATCATGCAAGAAAACCGTTCGTTCGACGAATACTTCGGCACCTATCCTGGCGCCGATGGGCTCGCGACCCAAAACGGCCAACCGACGGCCTGCGTCCCCGATCCGCGCGACGGCTGCGTCAAGCCGTATCACGAGACGAATGATATCAATCGCGGCGGTCCGCACGGCGAAAAGGATGCGATCGCCGACATCGACGGCGGCCGGATGGACGGCTTCGTCGCCAATGCCGAGGGCGGCAAAGCGCGGCGCCGCTGCGCCGGCCCTTACGATCCGTCGTGCGCCGGACGCGGTCGCGACGTCATGGGGTACAAGGACGCACGAGACATCCCGAACTACTGGGCGTACGCGCGCTACGGCGTCCTGCAGGACCGGATGTTCGAACCGAACGCCTCGTGGAGTCTGCCGTCGCATCTCTTCATGGTCTCGGAGTGGTCGGCGCTGTGCACGTCGTCCGATCCGCGCAGCTGCACGAATGCGTTGCAGAATCCCGGGCGGTTCGGGCACCGCGGTATTTCGCAGCCCGACTACGCCTGGACCGACCTCACCTACTTGCTGCACAGGAATCACATCAGCTGGGCCTATTATCTCGCACAGGGAACGCAGCCGGACTGCGCCGATGACGCCGCGGAGTGTGCGGCGCAGCCGCAGCGTCTGAAGGTGCCGGAGATCTGGAATCCGCTGCCGTGGTTTGACACCGTCAAGCAAGACGGAGAGCTCGGCAACGTCCAGGACATCAACAATTTCTACCGCGAGGCAAAAGCCGGCACGCTTCCCGCGGTCAGCTGGATCGCGCCGAACGGCTACGTCAGCGAGCATCCGCCGTCGAAGACGAGCGTCGGTCAGGCCTACGTCACGAACATCGTCAACACGATCATGCAGTCGCCGGACTGGAACAGCACCGCGATCTTCCTCGCCTGGGATGACTGGGGCGGATTTTACGATCACGTCGTGCCGCCCCACGTCGACGAGAACGGCTACGGATTGCGCGTGCCTGGTCTGGTCATCAGCCCATACGCGCGCCAAGGCTACATCGATCACCAGACGCTCAGCTTCGATGCGTACGCGAAATTCATCGAGGACGATTTCCTTGCCGGACAGCGCATCGATCCGCGAACCGACGGCCGGCCCGATCCGCGTCCGGACGTCCGCGAATCGATGCCGCAACTCGGCAATCTCGAATCGGATTTCGATTTCAACCAAGCGCCGCGAGCGCCGATGATCCTGCCGGTCCACGCTACGCCCGGACCCGCTTCCGCGAGCTTTTAAGGAACGGACAGGATACTACATCATCCTGCTGGACGACAACCGACGATCAGATCACTCCGCCCGAACTGGGCATCGCTATTTCCCCGTTCGCGGCTCTGCGCGATCGAACAGGTAAACGTCGTCGGGCCGTTCGCTCCACTCGGATCTGCGCTCGCCCTGAAGACTGCCGAGCAGCGGGAGCGCATTGTGAAACGCGTCAGATGATTCCCAAACGGACACGCCCGCGAGCAGCGTGTCCGTTCCTCGGCGCCACGCATCAAACGTGATCAGGCCCGGAGCGCCGATCACGGCGGTTCTGACCTTCAACATGTATGCCAGCAAGTCGTCAACATGCTGCGCTCGCGCATGATGGAAAGCAATGACTAAATACATGCCTTCAATCATACCACGGCATGACGCTGGCGAGCTCGCTTACGGGCTTGGCGTCGGAGAGGGTTGATTCCATTCGGGGCGGCGCTGCTTCCAGCTCTGCATCTCGGTTCGCAGCGTGCTCCGCTGCTGGGGCGCCAGGATCGCGAAGATCCGGTCGCGCAGTTGCTTGCGGGCGGTCGGGTCCGGCTGACTGCCCTTGGGGTGCGCCGTGCGGTAGTCACCGAGCAGCGTCTTGATCTGTGCCTTTTGTTGTTGGGTGAGCGACAGGGTTCGCAGCATGCCGAACATGCCGTGGTGTCTGTGGCGCGCGCGCGGTTGGACCGTGGCAGAACCCGGCATCGGCGTGGCGCCGGTCGCCGGAGAATTGGTATCGGCGATCGCGATCGCGCCCGAGGCGAGCAGCGCGACGCAAACGGCCGCGGCGAACAGTGGCTTGACGTATTTCACGAGCGTTTCGGTCTGCTACAGCATGGGTGGAACGGTCTCATCATATAAGATGGCGGTTGCGAGAATGCTGGGACAAAAATGAGAAACCGATGTGACTTCGCGGCTCTCACGCGGCCCACAGCGAACGATCCAAGCTTCGGTAACCGATCGCCTCGGCAAGATGCGCTGGGGCGATGTGAGCCGCGCCGGCGATGTCGGCGATCGTCCGCGCTACGCGCAGGATCCGATCGTGGGCGCGAGCCGAGAGATGCAGGCGCGCGACCGCCGCGGCGAGCAGAGCGCGGCACGAGTCATCGAGCTCGCAGATCTCGCGCAGCCGCTTGATCGACATCGAGCCGTTCGATCCGGCTGCGCCGAAGCGAGCTCGCTGTCGCGCTCGAGCGGCCTCCACTCGCTGGCGCACCGATCGCGAAGACTCGGCTTTCGCCGACCGCGACATGTCTTCGTACGGCAGGCGCGGCACCTCGACGTGCATGTCGATGCGGTCGAGCAGCGGGCCCGACAGTTTCGAGAGATAGCGGCTGATGGCGGTCGGCGTGCACGTGCAACCGCGCAGCTTGTCGCCATGGTAGCCGCACGGGCACGGATTCAAGCTTGCCACGAGCATGAAGTTCGCCGGATATGTCACGCTGCCGGCGGTGCGACTCACGGTGACGCATTGATCCTCCAGCGGCTGGCGCAGCACTTCCAGCGCGGCACGTGAGAATTCCGGCAGCTCGTCGAGGAACAGCACGCCGCAGTGCGCCAGCGAGACCTCGCCCGGCCGCGGAATCGTCCCTCCCCCGATGAGACCGTTCGTGCTCACCGTGTGATGCGGAGAACGGAACGGCCGGCGCGTGACGAGCCGAGACTTGTTTCGCAACAGGCCGGAAACGCTGTAGAGTTTGGTGACTTCCAGAGCTTCTTCCGACATCATCGCCGGAAGAATCGTCGGCATCCTGCGCGCCAGCATGGTCTTGCCGCTGCCCGGCGCGCCGACGAACAGTAGATTGTGGCCGCCGGCGGCGGCGATCTCCATCGCGCGCTTCGCGCGGTCCTGCCCGCGGACGTCTTCAAAATCCTCGGCATAACCCGGATCGTCGGCAGTGGTCGAACGGGCTCGACCCGCCGCGTCGGATTGAATGCCGGGCGCGCCGCGACCGAGCACGACGTCGACCGCCTGGTGCAGCATGCGGACGGGATGCAGCGTGAGCCCGTCGACGAGGGCGGCTTCGGCGACGTTGTCGGCAGGCAGAATGAGTTTCTTGAAACCGGCGCGCTTTGCGCCGATGGCGATCGGCAGAACTCCGCCGACCGGCTTGACGGCGCCGTCCAGCGCAAGCTCGCCGATCGCCACGACATCGCCGAGGCGGCGTGCATCGAGTTGCTGATCCATCGCGAGTACAGTCAAGCCCAGGGCAAGATCGAACGCCGAGCCTTCTTTCCGGACGTCCGCAGGCGCGAGGTTGACGACGATCTTATACGTCGGGAAAAGGTACCCGCTCGAACGGACCGCAGCGTTGACGCGCTCCTTGGATTCTTGCACCGAGCGATCGGCCAAACCCACGATATGGATGCCGGCTTCGGCGACGGGCACGCCGACGATCTCCACCCGCACCACATACGCATCGATGCCGCGGACTGCAGCGGAATAACCGATGGCCAGCATCGCGAACGGGTATCACGGTTCTCGCCTGCGCAGTCAAGCGGTCGCGAACGGGGAGAATCGGCAGAGTTGCGCGTAGGTACGGGCGGCGGCATCCGGCCCCGAAAATTCCGCAAATGCCGAGGAAATCGATATTAAGCGCCCTTAACCGTCCTGTCCACATATCCACACGAAGCCGCATGGCGCGTGTGGATAGGCCCTCCGGGTTTCAGGGTATTTTACCGCCAAAGCACCGTTCGTTCGCCGGGCAGAACGAAGTCAAGCAGGAGGAAAGATTTGAACAAGCGATCAGCCGGTGTGGCCGCCGCCATATCTTGGGTAGTGGCGGCTGCGGTTTTCGGATGCACGAGCAGTAGTACGACGAATTCCTCGAGCGCGAATTCGCCCGCAGCCAGCGGCACGAAGTCGATCGGCGTCTCGCTGCTCGATCTGCAAGCGCAGTTCTATCAGACGATGGAACAAGGCATGAGAACGCAAGCCGGAAAGTACGGCTATTCGATCTCGTTCGTCGATGCGAATCACAACCAGTCGACGCAGACCTCGCAGGTCGAAGACTTCATCAGCAAACACGTCGACGCGATTGTCCTCTCGCCGGCGGACTCCAAAGCGGTGGGACCCGCGATCGTTGAAGCTAACAACGCGAATATTCCGGTCTTCACAGCAGACATCGCCAGCACCGCCAGCCAAGGCACCGTCGTCTCCCACGTCGCGTCCGACAACGTGCAGGGCGGAAAAGTCGCCGCCGATCTCCTCGGCAAGGCGCTGAACGGCCAGGGCACCATCGCCATCATCGACGAGCCCGAAGTCACCTCCGTGCAAGATCGCGTCAAAGGCTTCAAACAGGAGCTCGCAGCGAAATATCCCGGCATCACGATCGTCGCCGATCAAACCGCGGGCGGCGAAAGATCGCAAGCCGCCAACGTCATGGACAACCTGCTGCAGCGCTTTCCGAATCTCTCCGGCGTCTTTGGCATCAACGACGATTCCGCGCTCGGCGCTCTGCAATCCATCAAGTCGGCGGGTAAAGCCGGCAAGATCAAGATCGTCGGCTACGACGCGAACCCCGAAGCGCGAAAAGCGATCGACGCCGGGCTCATGGTGGGCGACCCGGAACAGCATCCCGACGTCATCGGCAAGCTGACGATCGACCAGATCCACGACTACTTCAGCGGCAAGACGCCGCCGAAACGCATCCCGGTGCCGGTGGGCGCGTATACCAAACGCTAGCGACATGAGCGACGCAAAGGGGCGAGCCGCACCGGTCTCGTCACCGCACCTGCCGTTTCTCGAAATTCGAGGCATATCGAAGTCCTATCCCGGCGTGCGAGCGCTGAGCGACGTCGACTTCGACGTCAGATCGGGCGAAGTGCACGCGCTGGTCGGAGAAAACGGCGCGGGCAAATCCACGCTCGTCAAGATCCTGGCGGGCGCGGTGCGGCCGGACTCCGGTCTGGTTTCGATCGGGGGGAAGACCGTCACGATCGCCTCGCCGGCGCGCAGCGAAGCGCTCGGCATCGCAGTCATCTATCAAGAGTTCAACCTCATCCCGGAACTGACGGTAATGGAAAACGTTCTGCTCGGCCGCGAGCCGACGAAGGGCATCGCCATCGACTGGGGCGCCATGCGCGCTCGGGTGGCGGCGCTCTTCGCGCGCCTGGGCGTGACGATCCCTATCCAGGCCCCACTCAAGACGCTTTCCGTCGCGCAGCAGCAGATGGTCGAGATCGCCAAGGCGCTGTCGGTCGACGCGCGCGTGATCTTCATGGACGAGCCGTCGGCGGCGCTGACCACGAATGAAGTGGAGCACCTATTCGACGTCATCAAATCGCTCAAGCAAGAAGGAGTCGGCGTCGTCTACATCTCGCACCGCCTGGAGGAGATCTTTCGAATCGCCGATCGCGTCACCGTTTTCCGCGACGGCCATCACATCCAAACCGGCGCGGCCAGCCAGTTCTCCGAGAACGAATTGGTGCGATTGATGGTCGGCCGAACGTTGGAAGGGCATTTCCCGGCGCTGCCCAGAGCCGACGAAACTCGGCCGCCGAAACCGCTGCTGGCGGCGCGCAACCTCACCATGCCGGGGCGGATCGACGACGTCAGCCTCGAGCTGCTGCCCGGCGAGATCGTCGGGCTCGCGGGCCTCGTCGGCGCCGGACGGACTTCGCTGCTGCGCGCGATCTGCGCCGTCGAGCGGGTCGCCTCCGGAACGGTGGAACTCGAGGGGCGGGAGCTACACCTGCGGGGCCCGCATGATGCGATCGCCGCGGGACTTGCGCTGGTCACCGACGACCGCAAAGGTCAGGGCCTCGTCCTCGGCATGTCGATCCGGGAGAACGTCACGCTTGCCCACTTGGATCTGTTCACGCGCGCCGGCCAGGTGGACCGCGCGCGGGAGACATCGGCCGTCGCAAAACTTGCCGCGGAGTTGAACATCAGGACGCCGTCCATCGAACAGGTGGCGCGCGCGCTGTCCGGCGGCAACCAGCAAAAAGTCGTGCTGGCGAAATGGCTGCTGGAAAAATCGAAGGTCATCTGCTTCGACGAGCCGACGCGTGGCATCGACGTCGGTGCAAAGCACGAAATCTACGAACTGATGGTGGGGCTCGCTCGATCCGGAACCGGAATCCTGATGGCGTCCTCCGAGCTGCCCGAGGTCTTGGGGATGTCGATGCGCATCCTCGTCATGCGCGAAGGCCGGATCGTCGGCCGGTTCAAGAGCGGTGAAGCGACGCAAGAGGAGATCATCGCGCTTGCGACCGGCGTCAAGCCGGCGGCCGCATAAGGCGTCGAATGGCGCAAGAGGCGCGCGCGGTCGAGGTGCAGGCCGCGGCGGAGGCCGCCGACAAACGCAAACGCCTCTTCTCCGCGCTGCGCGCGGCCGGCATCGTCGTCGGTCTCATCGTTCTCTTCGGCATCCTCAACGCCCTGACGCACGGCGATTTCCTCGCGCCCAACAACGTGCTGAACATCCTGCGGCAGATCGCGGTCATCGCGGTGCTCGCCGCCGGTCAGACGTTCGTCATCATCACCGCGGGCATCGATCTGTCGGTTGGGTCGCTCATCGCGCTGACTGGCGTGCTGATGGCCGGCACGCTGGCAGGCAACGCGAATCCGATCGCGGGCGTGTTCCTGGCGATCGCGGTCGGATTAGGCGTCGGCGGCGCCGCCGGCGCGGTCAACGGCTTGCCTGTGGTGAAGTTCAACCTGCCGCCGTTCATCACCACGCTGGCGATGCTCGATATCGCGCGCGGCCTCGCCTTTCTTTATACTGGTGGCAGGCCGATCGAAATCGACAACGCCGTCTTCAATTCGGTCGGCAGCGGGTTCTTGCTGCCCGGCCTGGGTCATCTGATCAAGATCCCAGGCATTCCGACGTCGGTGCTCATCATGCTGGCCGTCATCGTCGTCGGACAGTTCGTCCTGACGCAGACGCGCTTCGGCCGCTACGTCTACGCGATCGGCGGCAACGAAGAGGCGGCGCGCCTGTCCGGCATCAACGTCGCGGGCGTCAAACTCAGCGTCTACGTCATCTCCGGCGCGTTGGCGGGCCTGGCGAGCCTGATGCTGGCCGCGCGCTTGAGCTCGGGGATTCCGCAGTCCGGCGGGGGCGATGAGCTCCTCAACAGCATCGCGGCGGTGGTCGTCGGCGGCACGTCCCTGGCGGGCGGCCGCGGCTCGATGACGGGGACCTTCGTGGGGGCCTTGCTCATCGGCATGCTCTACAATTTGATGAATTTACTCAACGTCCAATCGTACGCGCAGGATGTCGTGCTCGGCGCGGTAATTCTCGCCGCGGTGCTTCTCGACGAGCTGCGCAGGCGGTATCTGGCGGCAAGGTAGGCGATGCCGGAAGAGATTTGGGAACGGCTCGATCCCTTCGCCGCGCGCTGGAAGAAATTCACCAACGGCGACGACGCCGACCGGCTGGCAGCGGTCGAGCATTCGCTGACGCCGGAGCTGCAGCGCTTCGTGAAAGAATTCGACGACGTGAAGGCGGACATCGACGCGTACGTCAAGGCGGTGGAGAAGAAGTACGGCGTCTTCGAAACGGGCGACATCGGCGCCGACGTCCCGCCGGACGCGAAAAACGCGGAGCGCCACCGATCCGTGCTCGCGCTGCGCGCGGCGTGTGGGGAGACGGTTTCGGAGATCGAAGATCGCGCGTCGACCGGGGAAGTATGAAGCGCACGATTGCGCGCTACAGTGAAAAAGTAGTGGGCGGAATCGGGGCGTTCAAGCGCACGTCCGAATAGCGGAAGCTCTCAACCCGGCGGGTTCCCTCGAATTGATCGAACTCCACCGGCAGGCCGTTTTTCCCGAGGATCGTCACTTCGCTCGTGACGTGGTCATCAGAGCTTGGGTCTGCAACGGTTTGCGAAACGACGGTTCTGACGCCGTCGGTGGTCGCGGCGATCGCAGAATGCTTGATGCCCGTGAAGTGCCGCAAGAGTGCTCCGAAATTCGCCTGGTCGATGGTCGTGCCGCGCAAGCTTGTGACCAGACGGCTGTGCAGGTCGAGCGTGAGCACGAGGCCTTTCAAAAGGCCGCCGCGATGGCCGCGAACCTTTGAACCGCCGGTCCACACCGCCCCGCTGCCGCGATCGTCACCCGCAATGACGTCCATGCGCGTGCTGCGCGGCTTGACGAAGTACAGCCGGTACACGCGATCCTCCGAGCGCGAACCTAACATTTCGCTCTCGCGGATGGTGCATTCGTAGGACTGGACGCGCTGCCAGGTGGCCCTCCACTTCGCGATCGCGGCGGCCGGGGATCGCGAGGCCGCCCGGGCCGAGGCGGCATCGATGAAAAACGAGCCGGCGAGCGCGGCGACGAGCAGCACTGCCGCGCGCCGCCCGATCGCGAGCCTCACGCTCGTTTCGGCGGTGGGTTCTCGCCGGGCCGCGGAGGTACGTTCAGCATGCTTTCAGTTTCGAGACCGGAGACGCCGATCAGCACGTCGATTTCGGTGTGGGTGGTGACGAATTCGATGGCTTGGCCGAGCGGCGCGCCGGCGTAGCGGTGTTCTCGGTACGTTCCCATAACGATCAGGCTGGCGTTTTCCTCGCGCGCCGCTTCGATGATCGCGGGCCCCGCTTGCCGGTGGCGGATCGTGCGCGTCGTGATTTCCACGCCGACTTTCCTGCCGATCTCTTCGGCCGCCGTCAACACCTCGAGCGCTTGCCGCTCCTGAACCGGCAGTGCGGCGTCGACGGGCAGCGTGTACGGCACCTCGATGACGAAGATCGCGACGACCTGAGCGTCGTGGCCTTTGGCCATGCGCATGGCGAGCGCCATGAGCACTTCGGAGTGGATGTCCGGCGAGAAGACGACGAGCACGTCGCCGGCGATCTCAGTCGCCTGTTCCGTAACCGATTTCGCGATCAAGAGCATGCGGCTTGAGGGCGGGTGCAGCATCCAGTAAAGCGTGGCGGAGATGAGCACCGCCACCGAGAGCCCGGACAATACGCCGATTGGATCGACGGGCATCCGCGTCAGCCCCGAGTCGCCGAACGAGCGAGCCGCAGATAGATGACGGCGCGCCAGATTCCCGCCGCTGCAAGAAGGGCGAAGATGAGATACGCTCCGGCGACGTGCGTCGAAACGCCAGCCTCGGCCGCAAGGCGCACGATGCCGACGATCGCGGCGAGGGCGATGGCGAACGAAGCGAAGATCTTGTATCTCAGCCGCGCGCCTGAGTTCATGCGGAATTCGAGAAGGCGGATTTCAAATGCGTGATGTCTCTCGTTCTCGGCGTCTGCATGACGCTGATGACGTCGAAGCGGATGCGTTGAAAGATGCGGCCGCAAAACGTCAGGTACGATTGTGCGGCTTTGCGCACGCGCGCCTGTTTCTGCGGCGTGACCGCCTCGATCGGCGCGCCGCGAGCGATCGTCCGTCGCATCTTCACTTCGATGAAGACGAGCGTGCTGCCGTCGAGCGCGACGAGATCGATCTCTCCGCCCCGGCAGCGGAAATTTCGCTCCAGGACGTGATAGCCGCGTTCCCGCAAGAAGTCGGCCGCGGCGCGTTCTGCCGAGCTGCCGAGCGCGGCTCTCGTAAGGCGAGGTCTGGTCCGGTTCACGTGCGGTTGCGGAGTTCGCCCACTAGACGGCCGCCGGCATGTCGATGGCGAAATCCAGGCTCGGCTGCAGCACCGGCGCGAACGAGCGGCGGTGAACCGGACAGGGTCCAAGCCGATTCAAGGCTTGCAGATGCTCGGCGGTCGCATAGCCTTTATGCTGCGCGAACCCGTAACCGGGATACCGGGCGTCCAGTTCCAGCATCAGCCCGTCGCGGGCGACCTTCGCGACGATGCTGGCCGCCGCGATGACCGCCGACTTTGCGTCCCCGTCGATGATCGGCAGCTGTTCGTACGGGCAATCCGGAATGTTGACCGCATCGACGAGCACGCGGCAGGGCGCGACGCCGAGGGCGGCGAGCGCGCGCGACATCGCCAGCTTTGATGCAGCCAGAATATTGAAGCGGTCGATCTCCTCGTGGCTCGCCCAGCCAAGCGCCCACGCGACGGCGCGTTCGCGAATAGCCACGTCGAGCACTGCACGACGCTCGGCGATCACCACCTTGCTGTCGTTGAGGTATTCCAGGTAAAGCGGCTCCGAGATGACGACCGCACAGGCCGTGACGGGACCCGCCAGCGGCCCTCTTCCGACCTCATCGACGCCGCACAAGAGCCTCGCCCCAGATTCCCAAGCGGCGCGCTCGTAAGCGTGCAATCGGGTCAACCGGCGGCGCTCCTTTCCCTTCACGCTTTGGTCTCCGGTCGTTCGAACGTGAACCTGCCAAAACCGCCCGCGCGGAACGTCGCGATCATCTTCCTCGCCGCGCCGAGGCGGTCCAGTTCGCCGCCACGGCGCTTCATCCCATGCGACGCAGCGAATGAATCTAAATCTAACCGGGCGGCGAGCTGCGGCGCCGATTTTCGCAGCCACGTCCCGAATCGGTCGATCACCGCTTCCGGATCGTACGCCGCCTCCGGCAGGCTTCCGCACAAAGCGAGCTGCCAGGCGGTTTGGGGATCGACGATTTTCGGCTCCAGGACGCCCGGCGTATCCAAGACGGTTGCACCTTTGGCCAGCGTGAGCCAGCGCGCGTGCCGCGTGACGCCGGCCCGGTCCTCGGCTGCGGCGCGTTTCCGATGCGCGAGTGCGTTGATGACGGAAGATTTTCCCGTGTTCGGCGCGCCGACAACGGCGATCTTCAATTTTCCTGTGCGTTTCGGATGAGCGAGCAGCGCCGCGCGCAGAGCGCGCAGGCTCGCGGCGCGCGTGCCGGTGCCGGCAGACGCGGCGATCCCCGCCTCCCGGAAAACGCCGAGCCACGCCGTCGTCGCCTGCGGATCGGCGAGATCCGCGCGATTCAACAAGACGAACGCCGGTTTGGAGCGCAGCTTAGCGTGGAGCGTTGCGACCGCCGTCGCCCGAGGCAGACGCGCATCTCGGACCTCCACCACGAGGTCGACGAGACCCGCGATGTCCGCCACGGCACGAGCACCCGCAGCCATGTGGCCGGGAAACCACGAGGCCGCGGCTTTGCGTCGATCGGGGCTAGCGGATCGGCCGCGCACGGCCTGGCGGCCAGACGATCAACGCGGCGCGCCCGATCACGTCGGATTCGGCGATCGTACCGAAGGTCCGCGAGTCGTCGCTTTCGGCCCGATTATCGCCCAGCACGAACAGCTCGTGCGGGCCGACGATGCGAGACGCAAGCGTGGGGCCGTCCTGCCGGATGGCGTACGATTCCGCCAGTCGGCGCCCGTTCAAGATCACCGAACCGCGATCGAACGAGATCACGTCGCCGGGCGTTCCGATGACCCGTTTCAGATAGATCTCGGCGTCGCCGCCCGTGTCGTGGACGAACGCCACGACGTCGCCATGCCGGACGTCGCGAAGGTGCGCGACGCGCCATGGGCCGATCCGCACGTCGTACGAGAGGGTGTTGATCAGCACGTGCTCGCCGCCGTAGAGCTGGGGCTCCATGCTCCGCCCGGCGACCTGTGGCACGCGCAAAAAGAACAAGAGAAGGAGAGCGACGACGATCAGGCCTTCGAGTGCGAGCGCAGCCGCATGACGTGCGCGCTTCGCATTCATCGACCGCCGGTCCGGGCTTGGGGCGTCGACGACGGCCGCCTCGTCGGCGGGCGTTCCGTACGGGCGCCAGTCGGGTTGCCGCACGGAACGACATCTTCCGGGATGGCGTGCGTGCGCCCTTGTGCTAGTGCAAGAAGCGCGCGTGCTTCGGCGGCCAGAAGACGACGAAGGCGTGGCCGACGAAGCGATCGCGTTTCAAGAAGCCCCACAAGTGGCCGTCGTCGGAATCCGTCCGATTGTCGCCGAGCATGAGGTAATAGCCGTTCGGCACGCGATCAGGCGACTGCCATTCGGATTTCGGCGGAACGATCGCGCGGCTGGGCTCCAGCGGCACGCCGTCCACGTAGATGTCGTAGTCCTTGATCTCGAGCTCGTAGTCGGCTGGGTGCTGTACGTAGGGTTCGCGGACTGCGACGCCGTTGCGATACACGACGCCTTTATGGATGCGCAAAGAATCTCCCGGCGCGCCCATGACGCGCTTGATGAAGTCGGTCGTGCCGAGCACCGCCGGCGGCTCGAACACCGCGACCTGACCGTCTTTCGGGTCGTTGAACCGATATTGTATCTCGTTCGCCAAGAGCACGTCGTTGACGTCGAGGGTCGGCTCCATGGAACCCGACGGGATGTAGAACGTCCGCACGACGAACTGCATGAGCACGAGCGCGACGACGCCGGCGATGATGAACGCGTCCAGGTATTCGCGCAGCATCGCTCGCTGCTTCACGCCGGAAACGGCGGCAGGTGCGATCCATATGATGATCCGCGCCAGCGCAAGGGCTGCGATGATGATGATGAGTGCCTTGGGGCTCATCGAAAGGGGCGCTATTTCTTCTCTTTGATGCGCGTCGCTTTGCTGCCCACGCGCTCCTGCAGGTAGAACAACTTAGCGCGGCGCACTCGCCCGCGGCGCACGACGTCGATTTTCTCAACGCGCGGGGAATGGAGCAGGAACGAGCGATCGACGCCCACGTTGTTGCTTGCGATGCGCCGCACCGTGAAACTCGCGGACGGACCGCCGTGTTTGCGCTCGGTGACCGTGCCCTCGAAGATCTGGATGCGCTCCTTGTTGCCTTCGGTGACGCGGGTGTGGACGCGCACGGTGTCGCCGGGGCCGAACTCGGCAACATGCTTTTTCTTCTGATCGTCACCGATCAATCGGTCGAGATCCATGGCTTCCTCGACTCTCAATTCTCATCGGACTGCAAGCCCGCGAAAAAGGCGCCTTCCCGGCGCCGCTGCCTGCCTGAATGCGAACGCGATAATGTTTACCACGGCGGCTACTCGACCTTCAAGGCGTGCTGCGCGCAAACGGCAAAGTCCACAGCAGGCCCGCTCGCCCGCTTGCCGGGACGGCCCTGCTGTTCGGCATCGCCGAGATTTACGTCGCATACGTTAAAGCCGCTAGAGCTTGATATCCGGGCGACGATCGCGCGTGCGCGCGTCGGCTTGTCCGCGGCGCCACTTCGCGATTCGCGCGTGATCGCCGCTCAACAAAACCGCTGGAACCTTGACGCCGCGGAACTCCGCCGGCCGCGTGTAGTGCGGCCAGTCAAGGCCGCCCTCCGCGAATGAATCGAATGCGGCGCTGTCCTCATCGATGACGCCGGGCAGCAGCCGGACGCAGGCGTCCACGAACGCCATCGCCGGGATCTCGCCGCCGGTGAGCACGAAATCGCCGAGCGATAGCTCTTGGGCTCGAACCAGATCGAATATCCGGTCATCGATCCCTTCGTAATGGCCGCAGATGATGACGAGCTTGGCCAAGCGTGCGAGGCGGCGCGCGACTTGGTCGTCGAAACGCCTCCCGGCGGGCGACGCGACGACGAGCACCGCGTCGTCGGGCACTCGCAGCTCGGGCCCCAACACGCTTTCCAATGCGGCCACCAGCGGCCCAAGCCGCAGCACCATGCCCGGACCGCCGCCGTAGGGAGCATCGTCGGCGCGTTCTCCCGGCGGCACGAACCGGCGCAGGTCGCGCACCGTGATGGTCGCCAACCCTTTTTCGCGCGCGCGTCCGAGAATGCTGCCTTCGAGGTATGCTTCGAAAAATTTTGGGAACAGCGTTATGATTTCGATTTGCATGCTGAAACTCCGACCTTCGGTCGGATTCTTGCGGCGACCTCCGGTCGCGCGTTACATCGATCGATGACCCAAGGAACGCGATTCGATCAAGGCGTGCACGAGATGGAGCGCGGCAACTTCGTGGATGCGATCACGCGTTTCACGCAAGCGGTCGATGCCGGCGACAAGGTCGCGGCGTCGCTGTCCAAGCGCGGCGTCTGCCACGTCCGCTTGGGCGAGCGCGAGCTCGCGTCGCGCGATTTTGAGCACGCGCTCGCGGACGATGCCGGCTGTTTGTCGGCGATCGTTAACCTCGGCAACATGGCGTTGGAAGATGGGCGCATCGACGACGCGCGGCAGCGCTATGAGGCGGCTCTCAAACTCGATCCCGACTACGCCCTTGCGCATCATAACCTCGGCGTCGTGTACCGTCGTCAGGGGAGACTGCGCGAAAGCGTCCGGGAGCTGCGGCTGGCGGCGAAACTGGAGCAGCGGGCGAAGAGCGTGTTGTGGCGCCTGGCGCCGAAACGCCGCGCCTAGTATCTTTGTCCGAGCGAAAACGTGCAGCCAATCCGGTGGAATATTTGGATCGGTTGCGGCGGCGCAACGTTTTGAACGAAGCAAGGATGACAACCACCTGAGAACGACCGCGATGTCATTTCGTATCGCCGATCTCCACCGGTTCCGCGCTCGTGATCTCTTCCAGATATTCGAACAGCTGTGGCAGCGAGATGCGCTCGAGCCGCGTCTGCTTTGTCGCGTGCTCCTCTTCGCCTTCGTCGCGCAGGTAGTAGCGGACGTCGAAATCGGACGACTCTTCGGCGAAGAACGCGACCGCGAATCCTTTCGCCGGATCGTCGTCGTAGACTTGCATGGCGTGCGGGTTGATGATCTCGATCGAGTGCGATGCGTCGCCGGCGTCGAAGATCCGAACGACCGGCTCACGCTCGCCGGCGACGTCGATATCGGCGACGGTGAACGACTGCTTGACGGAATAGACCTGCCGCGAGCGCCGATGCCGAGCCGAAAGCTCGTAGAACACGCGATGCTGGATGAAGCGCGACAATATCTTCTTGAGCGTCGCGAGCGACGCTACGGCTTCTTCGGTCTGGCTTTGCCGGTAGAAGATCTTCAAGAAGCGCCCCGCAGGTCGCGTTCGGATGAGAATTCGAGAAGAAATTCGGTGACCGGGCGAACGGCCCAGGATGCCGGGCCCGGCGCGCACAAGCCTTTGCGCCGCGTCATGCTGAGCCCTTCGGATACCGTCATCATCTTCGTCGTCGCGCTGCTGCTCTTCGGTCCCGAACAGCTGCCCAAGGTCGCGCGCTGGCTCGGCGACGCGATGCGGAGCATGCAGAACACGACGCACTCCTTCATGTTGGAGATGGAGCGAGCGGCCTCAGGCGAACCCGGATCGAGCGAAAAACTGCCGGCGCTGCCGCAGGCCGAAGATGCTTCTTCCGAAACGCTGGAACCGCCCGAACCCGACGAACCGGCTCCTTAAGTGGCGGAAAGACCAACCAGCCGCCGCCACAGGACGACGACTTTCCAAACGTAGCGGACGGTCTCGTCGTACGGCGGGACTCCGCCGTAGCGATCGACCGCGCCGGTTCCGGCGTTGTATGCGGCGATTGCATCGACGTAACGATGTTGCATGTCGAGACCGGCGTAGTGCTCCAGGTTGCCGCGCAGCGTTTCGACAGTGCCGCGAATATTTTGATCGATGTCGTTCGGATCGCTGACGCCGTCGAGGGATGCCGTGTACGGCATCAGCTGACCGAGCCCCATGGCCCCCGCGCCGCTGCGCGCGGTGCGATCGAAACTGCTCTCGGTGGCCACGATCGCGACCACCAGCCGCGGGTCGATGCCGGCATCGTACGAATCCCGCAAGATGGCGTACACGATGCGCTCGGCTTCCGCTTGATCGACCTCGGCGTTGAAATAACGGATCGCTGCGACGTACGCTTCCATCGCCTGGGCGGCGCTCGCCCTTTGCCTGGCTGCGGCGTCCGCCGCCAGGGCGCTCGAGGCCGCAAGTGCCAAGAAAAGAACGAACGTCGTTATGACGCGGCGCACATATGTTGTATCGGCCAGCGGGCGCTATATCTTGAGTTGGGAACGGATATCCCCGATCCTGTCCTGGACGAAGCTCATCACCGAATGTTTGATGGCTTCTTTCTGTTCGTCCTCGAGACGTTGATACAGCATGTACCCTGCGGATGCCACGACGCCGCCGATGAGCCCGGCGAGCAATGCCTTCCGCATGTCGGGCGAATCGCCGTCATTCTGATACGACGGCTTTTCGGCCGCCTGGCCTGGCCTCGGTGCCGGCGATTCTCTCATGGTGTCCATCTTCTAGCTCCTTTGCTCCCGAAGAACCACATACCCTGGATACGCCGCGGCAATCGCGCGCATTCCGGAAACCGCCGTTTCGAGCACGGCCTGGGCCCTCGCATTGCCTCCGCGTGGGACGCTGAGGACGTAATCCGCGTTCGGGTCGTCGCGTACGTCCGGGGTCACGCCGCAGTGGCGCCGGAGGCCGTTGGCCGCGGATAAGACGAGCGCGCTCATTCCGGCGCACACGATGTCGCGCCCTGCCGCCGCAAAACCTGCGTGGCCCGAGACCGTGATCCTTAGGATGCGTTTCGAGCGGCGTTTGATGGAGACGGCGAAGCGGGGTTCCTTAGAGGCTGATTTTCTCAATCCGCAGCTCGGTAATCGGCTGACGGTGCCCGTAGCGCTTGCGGACGCGCTTTTTCGGCTTGTAGCGGAACACCATGATTTTCGCGTCTTTGCCCTGCCGGATGACGCGTGCCGTGACCTTTGCAGCGCCGACAAGCGGATTCCCAACGTGCAGCTGGGTGCCGTCGTGTGCCATCAGGACGCGGTCGAACACGATCTTCGCGTCCTTTTCTCCGGCGACGCGATCGAGGCGAATGACTTCGCCCTCGCGGACCTTCAATTGCTTTCCGTTGGCTTCGATGACGGCATACATCAGAGTGGTTGCTTTCTCCGTCGCCGAGCTTTTTCGTGCGGTCACAAGCGAGAATCGTAGCACACGGAGCCGAGTTGCGTCAAACGCCGAGCGCCACCCCAGACGATGTCCCGCAACGCGACCAAAGCTGAAAAGTATTTACAAAACAGAACAAATGTCCTATTATTTGTTTTCGGTACGGGCCGCCTGACGCCCGTCCGTCTTGGAGGTGGGATCTCCCTACTCGTCGTGCCTGCGGGGGGCTGGTTATTGAAGACACTGGGTACCCACATCATCGTCGAACTGTCGGATTGCAACAACGAGATCCTCAAGAACGTCGACAAAGTAGCCAACATTCTCGTCGCTGCCGCCAAGCACGCTAACGCCGAAGTCCTTCAAACGGCATTCCACCACTTCGCTCCCGACGGCGTTTCCGGCGTCGTCGTCATCGCCGAATCCCATCTGTCCATCCACACGTGGCCCGAATTCGGGTATGCCGCCATGGATATCTACACGTGCGGCGACCGCACGGAACCTTGGAAAGCATGCCGCTACGCGGCGACCGAGTTCCAAGCCAAGCAAATGCTCACCACCGAAGTGCGCCGCGGCGTCGAGGACGAAGCCGGTACCTTCAGCCACGTCGTCGGCAAGAAGACGGCGGGAGTGGAGGCCGGTGCCAAAAACCGAAAACTTTCAGTGGTACGCTGAGAGCGTCGCGCCGGGCGAAGTCCACGGCCACGCGCTGAGCGAGACCATCGTTGCCGGGCGCTCGCCGTTCCAGGCATATGCGATCGTCCGCAGCACCTTGTTCGGAAAGATGCTCGTGCTCGACGGCGACACGCAAAGCGCCGCACTCGACGAGCACATCTACCATGAAGCACTGGTCCACCCCGCGTGCGCCGCCTTCGGTGCGCCGTCGCGCGCCTTGATCTTGGGCGGAGGCGAAGGCGCGAGTCTGCGCGAGCTGCTGCGTGTTCCGTCCATGCGCAAGGTCACCATGGTGGACATCGACGGCGAACTCGTCGGCGTCTGCCGGAAGCACATGGCCGAATGGAGCGACGGCGCGTTTGACGACCCGCGCGCCGAGATCGTCATCAGCGATGCGAAGACGTACGTCGAGCGGTCGCGCGAGCAGTTCGACGTCATCGTCGGCGATCTGACCGAACCGCTGGATGATTCGCCGTCGCGCGAACTCCATAGCGTCGAATTCTACCGAGCGATCGGTGCGCGCCTGTCGCCGGGCGGTGCGTATGCGCTGCAGGCCTCAATGAGCGGACCGCACAATTTTCGCATGCACGCGCGCATGATCGCGACGCTGCGCGACGCATTTTCGCAGGTCGTTCCATATTCGACGTACGTGCCGGCATTCGACACCGAATGGGGCTTCGCGCTGTGCGGCGACGACCTCGAACGCGCGGCTGCAGATGCCGAAGTTCGCCGGCACGCGGCGGCGTGCGGAAGCCTCAAGTTCTACGACGCCGAGTCGAGCCGGCGCATGTTCAGTCTGCCGCGCTTCCTGCGGGATGCCTACGAGCTTGCGCGGCCGCTCTAGTCGCGCGCTCATGTTGCGGCGCGCATTTATACGCGCTCTCGTCACAGCGCCTCGATGCATTTGACTCGTTCGGTCGTCGGTTTGTTGGATTGAAGCAAGGTCTCGGTCGCGCGCGTCTATAGGACGCCCATCGCGCCGCCGCGAACCAGCCCGGCGTGACCACCCGCGCTCCGGCGCGCACCGCCTTGTGCGCGATCCACGAACGGCTTGGCGCCAAGATGTCCCCCTTTGGGGGATTTCTTATGCCCATCCAATACGGCGGCATTCTCGACGAACATCGCGCCGTCCGGACTGCGGCCGGCATGTTCGATCTTTCGCACATGGGCCAGTTCGTCGCGACCGGCGACGGAGTCGACGCGTGGCTCGACCGTCTGACCTGCAACGCCGTCGCCACGATGAAGCCGAACCAAGCGCGCTACAATGTCTTCACCAACGAACGAGGCGGTGCGCACGACGATACGATCATCTATCGCCTTGTGGGCCGCTGGCTCATGGTCGTCAACGCCGCCAACAGCGAGAAGATGTGGGACCTGCTCAACCGCGGCAAGCCCGCCGGCGTCACGCTGAAAAACCGCACGCCTGAATCCGCGCTCATCGCCGTGCAGGGCCCGCGCGCGCTCGAACTGCTGCAGCCGCTCACGGATGTCGACCTCAACGGGGTCAAATACTATTTCGCCGCGGAAGGTGATGTCGCGGGCGTTCACGCCGAGCTCGCGCGCACCGGTTACACGGGCGAAGACGGGTTCGAGTTGTTCATCCGCGCGGAGGACGCGGAAGGCTTGTGGGATCGATTGGTTCGGGAAGGCGATCGAGTCGGGCTCGTGCCCGCGGGCCTCGGTGCGCGCGACGTGCTTCGCTTGGAGGCCGGCATGCCGCTGTACGGGCACGAGCTCGAAGAGGACATCACGCCGCTGCAAGCCGGTCTCGATTGGGCGGTCAGACTCGACAAGCCGGATTTCACCGGCCGCCAGGCGCTGGCGGAGCAAAAGCGCAGCGGCGGCTACGCACGCATCGCCGGACTCGAAATGGACGGCAAGGCCCCTGCGCGCGCCGGCTATGCGGTTTTCGATCGCGCTCGCGCGGTCGGTGACGTGCGCAGCGGCGCGCCCGCGCCCGCGCTGGGTGGAAAATGCATCGCCACCGCATTAGTCGCAAGCGACGCAAGCGCGCCGGGCACGCGCCTCGAAGTCGACATCCGCGGGCGAAGAGAAGGCGCGGCCGTCGTCCCGCTGCCCTTTTACAAAAGGAAGAAGTAGCGCGTTTCGAGGTTTCAAAATGTCCCTTCCCACCGATCGCCTGTACACCAAAGAACACGAATGGGTGAAGATCGACGGCGCGACCGCCGTGGTCGGCATCACCGATCACGCGCAATCGTCGCTCGGCGACATCGTGTACGTCGAGCTGCCAAAACCCGGCGCGTCGGTCATCCGATCCAAGGCGATGGGCGTCGTCGAATCGGTCAAAGCCGTCTCCGATATCTTCGCGCCGGTGTCGGGAACCATCGCCGAGATCAACGGCGGGGTGCAGGACGATCCCGCTACGGTCAACCGCGATCCGTTCGGCGACGGGTGGCTGGTGAAGATTGCGACCGCGAGCGGCGAAGCCCGTGAGGCATTGCTCGACGCCGACGCCTACCAGCGCGTGGTGGACGAAGAGCGGCACTGATGTACACGCCCCACACGCCGGATGACATCCAGGCGATGCTCGACGTCATCGGAGCTCCATCGCTCGCAACGCTGTCGGATCCGCCGCGGGGCCTGAAGATCAAACAGCGGCTCGACGTCGCGCCGTCGCGATCCGAATCCGAAGTCTACGCGGACATCGCTCGCATGGCCGATCTCAACGACGGGGCTCGGATGGTTTCATTCCTCGGCGCGGGCGCGTACCGCCACTATCGGCCGCCGGCGGCCGCGTGGTTCGCGACGCGCTCGGAATTCCTCACCGCGTATACGCCATACCAAGCTGAAGCGAGCCAAGGGAGCCTGCAAGCGATCTTCGAGTGGCAGACGTACATGTGTCTGCTCACCGGCATGGATGTGAGCAACGCCTCGGTCTACGACGGCTCGACGGCGATGGTCGAAGGCGTCATCATGGCGGCGCACGCCGAAGGCAGCAAGCGCATCGCGATCAGTCAAGCGGTTCATCCGCTCTACCGCCGCACGCTGCAGACCTACGCCGACGGCATGGGTTTCGAGATCGTGGAGCTGCCGTGCGGCGCCGGCGGCCGCACCGCGCTGCCGGAAAAACTCGACGGTTCATTCGCCGCGCTCGTCATGCAAAGCCCGAATTTTTTCGGGTGCATCGAGGAAGTCGATCGGGCGGCCCGACTGGCCCATGACAACGGTGCGCTGCTCATCCACGTGGCGACCGAGGCGCTTTCGTTGGCTGTGCTCAAGACGCCGCGCGAGCTCGGCGCGGACATCGCGGTGGGCGAGGCGCAATCGTTCGGCTTGCCGGTGGGCTACGGCGGACCATACGTGGGATACGTGTCGACCACGCGCGACCACGTGCGGCGGCTGCCGGGCCGGCTCGTCGGTCAGACGACCGATTCTGGCGGCCGCCGCGCTTTCGTGCTGACGCTGCAAGGCCGCGAGCAGCACATCCGGCGAGAACTCGCGACTTCGAATATCTGCACGAACCAGGCGCTGTGCGCCCTGATCGCGACGGCCTATCTCGCGACGGTAGGAGCGAAGGGATTGCGGGCGATCGCCGCGGCGAATCTGCAGCGCGCCCGAGCGCTCGCGTCGGCTATCGAAAAACTGCCAGGCTACGAGCGCGCCCACGACGCGCCGTTCTTCAACGAGTTCGTGATTCGCACACCGGTGGCCGCCGCGGAGCTCGCCCAGCGGCTGCAACGAGCGGGCGTGCTCGCCGGCGTGCCGCTGTCGCGCTTCTATCCCGCCATGACGCACGCGCTGCTCGTGTGTGCAACGGAAGTGACCAGCGACGCCGACATCGATCGCTTCACGCGCGCGCTGGCTGAGGAGGGCGAACGTGCCGTCGCTGCTGTTTGAACGCGGCGCAGCGGGGCGGGGCAGCGCGTTCGTCGCTGACGCCGGAGCGCCCGAGCGCTATCTCGATGCGGCGCACGTGCGCGGCGAATTGCCGATACCCGATCTCACCGAGCTTGAAGTCGCCCGGCATTTCACCGAGCTATCGCACCGCAATTTCAACGTCGACTTGAATTTCTATCCGCTCGGATCGTGCACCATGAAGTACAACCCGAAAGTCAACGAAGCGGTCGCGAACTTTCCGGGCTTCACGGAGCTGCATCCGCTCGCGCCGGACGGCGCCGCGCAGGGCGCACTCGAACTCTTGTGGCGCATGCAACGCGAGCTGTCGAGCCTATTCGGCATGGAAACATTCTCGCTGATGCCGGCTGCCGGAGCGCACGGCGAGCTCACCGCCATGCTGATGGCGCGGAAGTATTTCAAGGAACGCGGTGAGGCCGATCGCATTACCTGCATCGTGCCCGATACCGCGCACGGCACGAATCCGGCGAGTGCGGCAATGGTCGGCTACCAGGTCGTGTCGGTGCCGTCCACGCCGCGCGGACACACGGATCTGCGCGCGCTGCGGGATCGGCTGGATAGTTCGATCGCCGTCTGCATGATGACGAATCCGAACACGCTCGGCTTGTTCGAGGACGAGATCGTCGAGATGACGCAGGCGGTCCACGACGCCGGCGGGCTGATGTACTACGACGGCGCGAACGCGAACGCCATCGTCGGGTTGTGTCGGCCCGGCGACATGGGCTTCGATCTCATGCACCTCAATCTGCACAAGACGTTTTCCGTGCCGCACGGCGGCGGCGGCCCCGGCTCCGGGCCGGTCGGTGCCTCGCGCCGGCTCGCGCCCTACCTGCCGACGCCGCTTGTGGAACGAACGGCTGACGGTTCGTTCGCGCTCGCCGAATCGGTTCCGCGGAGCATCGGCGCGGTGCGCGCGTTTTGGACGCACTTCCTCGCGGTCGTCCGCGCCTACGCGTACATCGCGGCCCACGGCGCTGAAGGACTCGCGCAGAACAGCCGGCTCGCCGTGCTTAATGCGAATTACGTGCGCGTGAAGATCAAGGATCTGCTCAGCGTGCCGTACGACGATTTCTGCCGCCATGAGTTCGTCTGTTCCGCCGAGCGGCTCAAGAAAGAGACCGGCGTTCGAGCGCTCGACCTCGCCAAGGGGTTGCTCGATGCCGGCATTCACGCTCCGACGATGTACTGGCCCCACGTCGTGCCGGAGTGCCTGATGATCGAACCGACGGAGACCGAGAGCCGAGATACGCTCGACGAGTTCGTCGAAACCATCCGATTGCTGGTGGACCGCGCGCATGCGGATCCCGAGGCAGTCAAAGCGCTGCCGCAAAAGACGCCCGTGCACCGCGTTGACGAAGCGCTCGTGGGGCGCTTGGCGAACAAGGGCATCGGGCTGCGCTGGGAGCCGCAAGGGCCCCGGGGTTCGTCGACGTGAGCAAGCCGCGCCGGCCGCCGCGCATCAAGCACGAGCGATCCGCTGGCGGCTTGGTCCTCAAGCACGATGACGACGCCTACGAGGGGTTGATCATCGGCCGGATGATGCCGCGCATCTGGTCGCTGCCGAAGGGCCACGTTGAACCGAATGAGGGAGCCGAGGACGCGGCGACGCGTGAGGTGCTCGAAGAGACCGGCATCTCAGCTGCCATCATCGAAAAGCTCGCGGACATCCGTTACTGGTTCTATCGCAACCGGGTCAAGCACAGCAAGATCGTCCACTTCTATCTGATGCGCTACAAAGGCGGTGAGCCGGTCCCGCAGGTCGGCGAGGTCGACGAAACGACGTGGCTGCCGCTGGAAAAGCTTCCGACGGTGCTCACCCACCTCAACGAACGACGTCTCGTGCAGTTGGCGCAGACGTTCGTGGAAGAGAAATCGGCAACGGAGCTGGGGTTCAAGACGTGACGTTGCATCGCCGCCGCGTCGGAGCCGTCCGGCTTCGGGCGGCTGCGATCGCCGCGGCATCGGCGGCGCTGATCGTCGCGGGTTGCGCGAAACATCGAGTCCTCGTGCCTGCGCCGACGCCGACGCCTACGCCGTTTGCGATCAGCCCGCTCGATGGCACTGCAGTGGCCCCGAATTCGATCCGGCATCGGATCGATGCGGTCGTCGTGGATAATTATCCGGATGCGCGACCCCAAAGCGGCCTGCGCGATGCCGACGTCGTGTATGAAGTTGAGGCGGAAGGCGGCATCACCCGCTATTTGGCGCTTTTCTTGGAGCGCAGCCCGAAGATCATCGGTCCGGTGCGCTCGGCGCGGCTGTACCTCGTCGACTTGGCGAGGCCCTACGATCCGTATTTCGCGCATGCCGGGGAAAACGACGACGTCTGGGGTCCGCTCGCCGATTTGCGCTCTTCGGGCTTTGCGGACATGGAACAGATCGTCGGCGTGCCGGAAGCGTTCTGGCGCGACGATTCGCGCTACATGCCGCACAACTTGTACACTTCGATCGCACGGATGCGCGCGGCCGGGCCGCAGCACGGTTGGCCCGATCGGCCGTTCGAGGGGCAGGAGTTCGCCTACGCGCACGCGCCGTCGGTCGCGTCCGATCCGCACGACGTGACGCTGACGTTCTGGAACGATTATCACGTTCGCTACCATTGGGTGGGCGGCGCGTACGAGCGGCTCGTCGACGGCATCGTGCAGCACGATCGCGAGGAGCGAACCCCCTATCGTGTCGCCGACGTCATCGTGACCTGGATTCCGGCAACCGTGATCGATCAACTCGGCGATCTGCGCATGACCGTGTACGGCAAATTTTCGGCGATGGCGATCCGCGACGGGCATGCGGCGCTGGGGTATTGGGTCGCCGCCGGGCCCGACATCTTGCCCGCGCTCGAAAACGGGAGTGGCGAATCGATCGCGCTCTCGCCCGGTCAGATCTATGTCGAGGTCTTGCCGCAGGGCGGAAGTGTGACCATCGGGAAGAACACTTGGTCGCATTGAGCCTTTTTCCCAAGGAGGCGAACGAGCCATAGACGCAGCCGACGCGCAGCCTGAAAGCTCGACGGCCCGCAACAAGCTGCTGGTCAAGCTCGACGTCTTCGACGGCCCCCTCGATCTGCTGCTGCAGCTCGTCCTCGAGCAAGATTTCGACATCAGCACGGTCAGCCTGGCGGCCGTCTGCGAGCAGTATCTCGCCTATCTCGCGCTCATGGAAGCGCTCGACATCGAGGTCGCGAGCGAATACCTGGTCATCGCCGCGACGCTGCTCTTCATCAAATCAAAGCGCTTGTTGCCGCCCCCGCCCGCTCCGTTCGACGCGGATCTCGCCGACGAGGCTGCGATCGCCGAAGAGACGCTGCGCCGCCGCCTGATCGCCTACCAGCATTTCAAAACTGCCGGCCGCGACTTTCGAGCCCGGCTCGACGACAACGCCGCGTTCTATCCGGGCGGCGCCGCGCACGAGGACGGCCTGGTGCAGCGCTTTCGACTCGACATCGCCTCGATCGCGGCTGCTTTCAGACGCGCGCTGGAGAACGCAGAAGCTCGCCCTACAATCGTGAAGCGCGAGACGTTTTCGATGGTCGTCAAGATGAACTACGTCCTGCGTCAGGTGCGCGCGAAGGCCAGCCTGCTGCTATCCGAACTCCTCGCCGGCTGCGAGAAGCTGGAGATCGTGGTGACCTTTCTCGCGGTGCTCGAATTGATCCGCGCCCGGAAAATAACATTCGACCAAGCGGAGATGTTCGCAGACATCATCCTCGCGCCGGCGCCGAAGAGCGTCGTCGATCAGCTTGCCCAATCTGCGTAGCCGGGTCGAGGCGATCCTCTTCGTCGCCGAAGCGCCGGTGACGGTCGACGACCTGAGCGAAGCGACCGGCGAGGATGCCGCCGCGGTCCGCCGCGCGCTCAAGGAACTCGACCAAGCGACGCGCGACCGCGGCTTCGTGCTGCGCGAGGTGGGCGGCGGCTACCGTCTGTGGTCGCATCCGGATTTCCGCGAAGACGTCGAGCGCCATTTGCTGCCGCCGAAGCATTCCATATCGCCGGCGTCGCTCGAGACGCTTGCGATCGTCGCCTACCTGCAGCCGGTCACGAAACCGGAGATCGAAAGCCTTCGCGGCGTGAACGTCGACGGCGTCATGGCGACGCTCGAAGAACGGCGCATGATCAAAGAACTTGGCCGCAAAGACGTGGTCGGTCGCCCGATCATCTACGGGACCACGCAGCTTTTCTTGGAGGCGTTCGGCTTGCGAGCGCTCGACGAGCTGCCGCCGCTGCCTGAAGGCGCGCCGCGTCGCGTAAGCGGTCAAGTCATCGCGATGCCGATCTCGGCGCAGCGCGCAGAGCAGGTCGAACAGATCCACGAATCGGTCGAGGGTCACGAAGACGAAGTGCCGGCCCATGCGGATGCGAAGTTGATGCATAGCGTGGCGCAGGAACTTGCGGACGCACTCGACGGTCTGTAGCGCCTTTCGCGGAACAATTGATTCGTGCAGTGGTTCGACCGCAGGTCGATGAGTGGCCAACGTGCAGTGGTTCGACCGCAGGTCGATGAGCGGCCAGCGTGCAGTGGTTCGACCGCAGGTCGATGAGCGGCCAGCGTGCAGTGGTTCGACCGCAGGTCGATGACGGGTGCGAGCGAAGCTCGCACCCAATGAAGTTCGGCGTGCACGTCCGCATCGGCGGCGGCTTCGGACGCTCGATCCAGGAAGCCGTGGCCGCGGGCTGCGATTGCATCCAGATCTTCGCCGGCAATCCGCGCGGTTGGCGCACCACACCGTACATGCAATCCGCATGGCTGGAGTTCTGGCGGCAGCGCGCGGAACTCGGCATCGCGCCCACCGTCATCCACACGTCCTACCTGATCAACCTCGCCTCCGCCGATCGATCGCTGCAAGCCAAGAGCGCGAAGCTCGTCGCCCACGATCTCGACGTCGCCGCGCGCTCGAAGATCGAATACGTCAACACGCACCTCGGCAGCTACGGCGCGCAGGATCGGGCAAAAGGCTTCCGGCGCGTCTGCGACACGATCGGACGCATCATCGCAAAGGCCAAACCGGGCCCCATGCTGCTGCTCGAGAACTCGGCAGGTGCAGGCAACTTGTGCGGCGGCGCGCTCGACGAACTGGGCCGCATCGTGCGCGCCATCCGCAGCCCTCGCATCGGCGTGTGTCTGGACACCGCGCACGCCTGGGCTTCCGGCTACGATATCTCCGGTGATACGGGCGTGGCGGCTTTCTTGAAAGAGATCGAGCGCAACATCGGTTTCGCGCGCGTCCGAGCCTTGCACCTCAACGACACGAAGGTGGCGCTCGGCGCGAAGCGCGATCTGCATTGGCACGTCGGCAAAGGCCGCATCGGTCCGGCCGGATTTCGGGCGCTGCTCCGCAGCCCCGAGCTGTCGCACGTCGCCGTGATCTGCGAGACGCCGAAAACGCCGAAGCTTGATGCGCAGAACGTCGCGGCGGCCCGGCGGCTGGCGGGGGCGGCCCACGGCCGCGCGAAGTAACTTTTCGATCATCCACGCAGTATGAGCTGATGAGGACTATGAAGGCAAAGAGCTATCTTCTCTGGGGTGCTTTCGCGCTCGGCATGGCGCTTACGCTGTCGGACGGCGCGGCGGCGTTCGCGCGAGCAGGCGGCGGCGAAGGTTACGGGGGCGGTTTCGGGGGAGGCGGCGGCGGCGATTTCGGCGGCGGAGGCGGTTTATTCAGCCTGTGGCCGTTGCTGTTCTTAGGCCACGGCAGCGGCTCGTTCATCTTCATCATCATCATCATTTACTACATCCTGCGGCAGGTGCAAGCACGCGGCGGCGCACCGCACATATTTACGAATTACGGCGGCTCGGCGTCGTCCGGCTTCGTTCCGCCGAGCGTTCCGGCCGGTCTGACGCCCGCGCAACCGGCGTCAGCGCAGTCGGTATCACAGGGACTCGACGCCATCAAACAGCGCGACCCCAACTTCAACGAAGCGAGCTTTCTCGATCGCTCACAGACAGCGTTTTTCAAGATACAGCAGGCGTGGACGCAACGAAATCAAGATGTGGCGCGCGATGTCATGAGCGACGCCCTCTACGAACGGCACAAGATGCAAACCGACCAGCAAATCGCCAACCATCAACAGGACGTGCTGCAGAACATCGTCATCGGTCACGCGCGGATCTCGGACGTCAAACCCGGCGCGCCGTATGATGCGATCGCGGTCGCCATTTCTGCCAGCATGATCGACTACACGATCGACGATCGCACGAAGCAGCTCGTGAGCGGCCAGCGCTCTCCGACTACGTTCACAGAATACTGGACCTTTATCCGCCGCGCGGACGCGAAGTCCAACGCCGGCAGCACGGCCCTCGCCTCCACGTGCCCGTCGTGCGGGGCGCCGCTCAAGCTCACGAACGGCCGCTGCGATTTCTGCGGCGCGCCGGTGCGGTCGTCGTCAAACGAGTGGGTCGTGGATCAGATCGAGCAAGCGGTCTGACTTACTTGAGGGCACCCGCCGAATTGCATTCAGCGTTCGAAGATGATCCTGCTTCCCGGATAGTCGATGAACACCGCGGCGAACAGCGCCAAGGTGCCGTCGCCGATGATGCCGTCGCTTCTTGAGGGAGAAAAGGCTCCGGTCGGGTGGACGATCACCTGGGTCAGCAGATCGGGCACCGAATATGGCCCGAGATTGAGCTCGTCGAGATTTTCGAATCGAATAGGGAAATCGCCGCCGGCGCCGCGCGCGTAGTCCTCCGCCAGATCGCCGGGGCTGGTGAAATCGCCGAAGTGCGCGTCTGCGAATTCCGGATACAAGACGAGCTTGGCGTCCGAACCGGTGTCGATCTCCAAGGTCACTTTGTCCGCGCGCCCGACGGAGGTGTGCAGCCTCGGCACTCGAGCTGATTCGTCGAGCGGCAGCACCGCTCCGGACCCCTTGTACGAGAACGACGACGCCTGGATGAGCCGTATCTCGGCTCGCGCAAACGAGATGCGCGTCACCAGCTGTGCCAGGAAGTCGTAACCGAGCACCCCGTCGATGCCGCTGTGCGCGATCGGCGCCGGCAGACTCAGCGGCACGTCGTCGAAGATGAACGGCGCGAAACGCACCCCGGCCACGTCGAGCGAATCGGCTCTGGCGATGGTGCCGTTGAGAACTCCCGCGCCCGTGACGCTCGCGCTGCCCGCCGTCGGCAGGGCGAGACGCTTGGCCGAAGCCTCGTCGATGACGGACGACGTGCTGCCCGAATCGATCAAGAAATGCGCCGGGCGGCCGTTGACGAGGCCCGGCACGACGATAAGCCCATCGATCGGGTTGAAGGAGATCGCGATGTCGGTTTTGCCCGATGGGAACCGCGGCTGGCGTGAAGCCGGCTTCGCGAACGCGCTCTTCGAGGGGACGTCGAACCGCACGGCGTCGACCGTCGTCTCGAGCGTCGCGCCGGCCTTTGTCTCCATCACATCCGTGGGAATCGTCACCTTCCCAAAGCGGCGGTATGCGGAATATCGAATCGACGTGCTCGCGGTATCGGCGCCATCCACCAGATAGGTCTGCGCGTCGATGTGGATCGTCACCGGCGCCAAGGATGAGGTCGCGGTGATCTCATACGTCTGGCGCCCGTTCGTCGTCGCGCTGCCGGAAAGTTTTCCGACGAATTGCGGTCCGTCGACGAACGCATTGTAGCCCAACAAGCGCGAACCAAGCGAGCGAAGGCGCTGCGTGTCGAAAGACTCGACGTTGCCGTTCTCGTCTTGCGTCCAAGCGTTGACCCCGTCGTCGCCCTCGGACCGCGAACTCAAAGGCAGATTGATCGTGAGCTTGTACCGGCCATCGCGGTCGGCGACGATTGCATAGGCTCCTTGAAATCCATTTTGCATGATCCTCCCGGACCACGTCGCCGTCGCCGCATCCAGGTCTCCGACCACACGCCGATGGTGCTCGAGAACGTCGAAGATGCTCGGCGACTGAGGCTGCGAAGCCGAAGCCCAAAGCGGCGCAACGACCGAGCCGCCCCACAGAGCGAGCATGAGGGCGGTCATCGCTCCGCCAATCCTTGCACCGAGCATGAAGAAATCTTCGCGAACGCCGCGGCCGAAAACTCCGTCGGCCTTGCCGCCGACGTGGCTGGTCGGAAGCAAAGTGCGGCTGCGCACGATCGAGCCGGCGGACGTTGCGATGCTGCAGCGTTGGATCAATTCATCCCCGGCGCTCGCGTGGATCATGCCGCGGCTGCCGTACTCCGAGGCGGCGGAACGAGAATGGGCCGCACGGGCTTCGGTGGATTCAAACCGCCCGTCGTTCGTCATCCAGACGTTGCAGGGCGACGACATCGGCGCGGCGGGCATCGTCATCCACGGCCCTCGGGCAGAGCTTGGCATCGCGATCTACGACGATCACTACTGGAGCAGCGGCTATGGAACCGATGCTGTCCGGGTCCTCGTCGATGGAGCGTTCCGGGTCTTTCCGCTCGTGCGCATCGAGCTGCGGGTCTACACCGACAATCCACGCGCGATCCGCAGCTATGAAAAGGCCGGGTTCAAGCGCGAAGGCGTTCTACGCTCCTACGAATGGGGCCACGGCCGCTATCGAGACGTCGTCATGATGAGCGTTCTGCATTCCGAGTGGAGCGATCGCCGTTCGAAGAGCGCCGGCGGGAGAAGATAGGAATCGAACCTACCAGCCCCCTTGCGAAGGCCAACTGGTTTTGAAGACCAGCAGGAGCACCAGCCCCATGCTTCTCCCATGCGTCGCACGAAGGGCCCAGCGGTTTGCACGCGGCTCGGCGCGAGTCCTATGAGCGGTCGCGCCTTCCGCATCGTTCGCGCCGGCATCGGCGACGTTGATCGCGTCGTCCCGTTGTTCGAAGCGTATCGGCGCTTTTACCGTCGCGCGCCGGATCCCGACGGTTCGCGACGATTCATCCGCGAACGCATCGCCGCGGGTGACGCCGTCGTGTTCGTGGCCCTCGAGGGCGATAACGCGATCGGCTTCGTGCAGCTGTATCCTACCTATACGTCCGTGGATATCGGCAGGATCTGGCTTCTCAACGACCTCTACGTCATCGAGGCCGCCCGCCGGCTCGGCGTCGCCCGCGCTCTGCTTGAGCGATCGATCGAGCTCGCGCGCGACAGCGGCGCACTGCGGCTGCAGCTCGAAACGGCTGCCGACAACGCCTCAGCGCGAGGTCTTTACGAATCCGCCGGTTGGGTGCAGATCGCGGGAAGCTGCTTCTATGATCTCTGGCTCAACCGTTAGATGCGGCACGAGCTGCGGCCGGTCTTCTCGAAGTAGCGCTGGTGGTATTCCTCCGCGCGGTAGAAGTTCGAGGCGGGCACGATCTCGGTGACGATCGGCCGCTGGGCGCGTCCCGACGCTTGCAGTGTGTCGCGCGACGCTTCGGCGGCGGTTTTTTGTTCTGGGCTGTGATAAAAGATCGCCGAGCGGTATTGAGTTCCGATGTCGGGTCCTTGCCGGTTGGGCGTCGTCGGATCGTGCATCTCCCAAAAAGCGTCCAGCAACTGAGCGAAGCTGATCTTCGACGGGTCGAAGGTCACTTCGACCGCCTCGGCGTGGCCCGTTCGGCCGGTGCATACCTCTTCGTACGAGGGGTTCGCTTCCGAGCCGCCAGCGTAGCCGGAGACCGCATCGACGACGCCCGGCAGCCACCGAAACGCCGCTTCGATGCCCCAAAAACACCCCGCCGCAAATGCCGCCTTTTCCACATTCGATAGGTATCTCGTCGGGGGAAGAAATTCCCGTCGACAGCGCCTCCGACGTGGCGTTTGCGACATACGACGGTCTCGCTCAGCTCGATCCAGATGATCGGCTTGCGGTCGTGGCGCTAGGGCGCCGCGGCTTGCGCGCCGTGCCGGCTGTTTGGGACGATCCCGCCGTGCGCTGGGAATCCGCGCGCGCATGCGCAATTCGATCCACTTGGGATTATCATCTGCGCCCGCGCGAATTCCTGGCGTGGATCCAGCGCGTTTCGGCGCTCTGCCCGCTCTGGAATTCGCCGAACCTCATCCGCTGGAACATCGACAAATCGTATTTGCGGAAACTTGCCGGCCGCGGCGCGCCGGTCGTGCCGACGTTGTCGTTTGAACGCGGCGCAACATTCGATTTGGCGGCAGAGGCACGCCGGCGAGGCTGGCGGCGCGCCGTTGTGAAGCCGTCGATCGGGCTCGCCACCTTCGATGTTCGCGCGTTTTCCTTTCCGGCCGAGGCGCAAGAGGGGCAGGCGCATGCCGATGCGCTGGCCGGCCGCGGGGCGGTGCTCGTCCAACCGTACCTGGATTCAGTCGAAGACTATGGCGAGCGCGCGTTCATCTTCATCGACGGCTCGTACTCGCACGCCGTGCGGAAAACGCGTTTCCAGGCGTTGCTGCCGGCGGGGGAAGCCGGCGAAATGGCGATCGAAGCGACTTCCGATGAGATCGCGACAGCCAAGGCCATCTCCGCAATGATTCCAGAGCCTGCGCTCTACGCGCGCATCGATCTCGTCCGCGACGATGCTGGGCGCAGCGTCCTGCTCGAGCTCGAGCTCATCGAACCATCGCTGTTCTTCGGCATGCATCCGCCGGCCGCAGAACGCTTCGCCGAAGCGATTGAGCGGCGCTTACGCTCGTAGATTCGCAGGGTCGAGCAAGCTCGACTCCTACGATCAGTGGAGCGAAAAGCCTTTCCGCACGGCCGGCCTGCCGGCTCGCTCCACGACGAACGTGACCCGATCGACGCGATTCCGGCACTGCGCCTCGAGCGTCCACCGCCCGGGAGCCAAGCGCCAAAAATACTTGCCGTCCGATCGCGCCGCGAGCATCCGTCCGTTCAGCCGCCAGGCGACCGGCTCGCCGCGCAGCGCAGCGGCTTGAAATTCAAGGACTTGCGGTAGAGGGGGAATCGCCGCGCGCGGGTCGACCGGCTCGAGTTCGAAAAGATCGCCGGCGTCCGGATACAAGATGCGAAAATCTGCGATCCGCGCGGCGACCGGGTCTTGCAGCGCGCGCCACTCATCGTAGGCGCGCGGCATCGACGGAGCGCGCGCGCCGACCGCATCGTAGCCGGCCAGGTCCTGCGGCGCGAGATACTCTTCGACGATCGAGGCGCACTCGGGCGTCGGCCGCAGGCCGGTCGTCGCGCAGATCGGCCGCTGAACGAATGCCGCCGGCGGCGCGAACGGCTGCGGATCCGCGCCCTGGTGCAGGTGCATCATGATGCGATTCCAAAGCGGCGCGGCCCCGGTGACTCCCGATATGTGCTGCATCGGCGCCCCATCGAAGTTGCCGACCCATACGGCCACCGTGTACTCGCTCGAGAAGCCCGTCGTCCACGTGTCGCGGAAATCCGACGAGGTGCCGGTCTTCACCGCCGCGGAGAACGGCATGTCGAGCAGCGACCCAATGCCGAACGATCGCGCGCGCGCGTGGGCGTCGGCGAGAATGTCCGTAACCATCGCCCAGTCGGTTGGGTCGCCGATCGTCTTGGCTGTGGAAGGATCGGTGAAACCAATCCTAGGGGCGGCATCCGCCGGTGCCGCCATATCAAGCGTGGTGCGCAGGTGCGTGGCGCGGCCCGCTCGCGCGATGGTCACGTACGCGCGCGCCAGCTCCCAAAGGCTGACCTCGCCCGCGCCGAGCGTCAAGCCCAAACCGTAATAGTCGGCCGATTTGGTCAGGTGCGTGAAACCCAAAGCGCGCAGCCGATCGAGAAACGGCGCAACCCCGACGCGCGACAGCACGCGGACGGCGGGAACGTTGAGCGAATCCGCCAGCGCGATCCGCACCCGCACTGGACCCTGGTAACTGCCGCTGTAATCCTCAGGGCTGTACAGCAACGCGCCCGGTATCGGATAGTGCGTCGGAACGTCGGCCAGGATGGTGTTCGGACGGATCGCATTCGTCTCGAGCGCCAGCTCGTATAAAAACGGTTTGAGAGACGAACCGGGCTGGCGCAACGCCTGCACGCCGTCGTTGCGTCCTTGAAAAGCGCTCGAGAAATAATCCGCGGAACCGACGTAAGCGAGCACTTCAGCGGTGCGGTTGTCGATCACGAGCGCAGCCGCTTGGTGCACGTTTCGCTGCGCGAGCTTTCCGACGACTTGCCGGACTTGTGTTTCGACGAACTCCTGCAGCGGCCGATCGATCGTGGTGCGAACTTTTGCCGCGTTCGCGGGCACGTGCGAAGCCAGCCAGAATAGGAAGTGCGGCGCGGCGACGATACCCTGACCACGCGGCAGCAACAGCAGCTGCTCGCGCCGCGCCACGTCGGCTTGCGACCTCGAAATGTAACCCACGACCGCCATTCGCGCCAAAACGTACGACTGGCGCGCCTTCAGACTGTGCCAGCCGTCGTACGGGTCGAGCCGAGTCGGGTCGTTGGGGATCGCCGCCAGCAGCGACGCCTGGGCCAGATCCAGATCTGAAGCGGGCTCGCTGAAGTACGTGCGCGCCGCCGCCTCCACGCCGTACAGGTTGCCGCCCATCGGCAATCGATTGACGTAGGCGTCGAGGATCTCGTCTTTGCTCATGCCCGCTTCGATGCGCGCCGCCCACCACATCTCACGCAGCTTGCCGATCAAGCTGACGGGGACGGGCCGCAGCATCCGCGCGAGCTGCATCTCGATCGTCGAAGCGCCGCTCACCACGCGGCGCTGCCGTGCGAGCTGCCACAACGCCCGCGCCACCGAGCGCAGCTCGACCGGTCCGTGGCGGTAGAAGCGCGCGTCTTCCGCGGCGAGCATCGCGTGGAGGAAGTTGGGCGAAACGCGGTCGAGCGGCACCGATGCCGTGTGTTCCTGATCGATGGTGAGCAGCGTGCCCAACGCCAAGCCGTTGCGATCCGTGAATTCGATCGCTTGACCTTTTTGCGCGACGTCAGCCGCGCGGATCGGACTCAAGTATGGCCCCACAACGATCGCCAGTGCGAATACGGCGCACCCGCACGCAGCGAATGTCGCCGCGCGCCGGCGGCGCAGCGAACCTGCGGAAACGGAGCTACGCAGGAGCCAAGTCATGCCGAAGGAATTCGGCTGCTTGACCTCGCTTGCCCTCACCAGGTCGCGGAGATAGGATGTCGCCTAGCGGGCAGCTATCGTGCAAGCGTGCTTCGCTCATCGCGGGCGCGCTTTTCGCTGTGCTCGTCGGCGGCTGCGCGAAAGTCGCGAAGCTGGCGCTGCTGCCGTCCGGGCCGCTCGCACCCGTCGCGGCGCTGCCGGCCCCGAAGCTGCCCGCGTGGATCGTTCAGATAAGTCCGACGGGCGAGTCCGTGGACACGCTGGGGCAGATCCGCATCATTTTCAAGAACGATCTCATCCCGGTCGAAGCGATCGAAAGCCCTGACCGGCAAAGGATACTCCGGCAGTTCGACATCGCTCCCGCGCTGCCGGGGCACTTCCGCTTTCTCACGCCGCGCATGGTCGGGTTCCAGCTCGATCGCGCGCTGCCGAAGGCGGCGCGCGTTCGCATCACCCTCAAGGCGGGCCTCGAAGACCTCTCTCGCAACCGGCTCGCGAGCGATCTGGCATGGACCTTCTCCACGCAGCCGATCACGATCACCGACCTGCCGGGCAACGTCACGGACGCGGGCGATCAGCCGAGCCCGGGGCCGGTTGGGCTGACACCGACGCTCACCGGGCGCGCGAACATGGAGCTCGACGTCGACTCGCTCGCCAAAACTGCCGCGCTGGTGTCGAAGCGGACGAACGAAAGCGTGCCTGTCGACGTCGAGCTGCAGCAGACCGCGTCGCCGCCGCCGGATCAGCATGAGGACCAGCCCCAGAGCGCATTCGATCAATCCACCAAAGACTGGATCTACACATTCACGCCGCGGGTCGCGCTGCGCAAAGCGACCCACTACGAGCTCGTCATCAAGTCCGGCGTCCTTCCCGCGCACGGTAACCTTCCGACCAAACTCACCTACACCGGCAGCATCGATACCTACGCGCCGCTCGCGTTTTCGGGCGTGCAGATGACCGACGTGCCCGACGAAGGCGGTCCCACGGCGAGGTTCGCGCGCGGCCAGGCATTTTTGAAATTCAACAACCCGCTCGACGGCTCGTCACTCGCCAAGAGCATCACGATCGCGCCCGCGCCCAAGGACGCGTCGTCGCTCCTTCAGTTCAACGACGGCGACAGTGGCGTCGGCTTGAATCCGATCATCTTGGATTCAGGCACGACCTATACGATCAGCATCGCGGCCGGCCTCAAGGACGCGTTCGGCCAGACGCTCGGCACGCCGCTGACCGCGACCTACAGCACCGGCAGCGTCGCGCCGGACTTTTGGGCGCCGAGCGGCCTCAACGTGTTTCCGGCGGGAACGAATCTGCAGCTCGACGCGAGCGCGGTGAATCTTCCAGACGGCGAGTTTCGTGCGGGTTACCGGGTGCTGCAGCCGGCGGATCTCGTATACATCGACGACGGCGACCCGACGAGCGCGCTCCCCTGGCGCGGAGCTTGGGCGCCGTCGTCGGTTGCGCAAGTGAAAAACGTGACGGCGACCGTTCACGTCCCCTTGAGACAGAAGCTCGGCGGCGCCACCGGTATGCTTGCGTACGGCATGACCGCGCGGACGTATCGGTTTGAACGCAGCGGTCGCATGGTGTGGCGAGAGCCCGTGTACGTCGGGCTGGTGCAGCTCACCGACCTCGGGATCTTCGCGCAGTGGTTTCCGCACTCCGCCATGGTGCGCGTCAACCATCTCTCGGACGGTTCTCCCGCGGCGAAAGCGGCCGTGACCGTTTACATCTCCAAAACGAACAGCACGTCGAAGCCGCAGGCGTCGCCGTGCGCGTCGGGCGTCGCCGGGCCGGACGGCGTCGTGCAATTTTCGAACGCCGACGTTCAGGCGTGCCTATCCGGCGCGAATCCGGGCGAGGCGCCGGCGCTGCTGACGGTGGCGCGAGAGGGCCAGGACTGGGCGTACGTGCGCACCTATGACTACAGCGGCTACGGCTACGGCATCGACGCGGGCTGGCCGGCCGCCACGCCCCCGTCTCGCGGCACGATTTTTTCGGACCGCCAACTGTATCAGCCGGGTGAAACGGCGTGGCTCGCCGTCGAAGCGTACTATTTGAGCGGCGACGCGGTCGTTCAAGACCGCAACGCGCGCTATCGCGTGACTTTGGAGGCGCCCGACGGATCGAAAAGCGACATCGGTTCCTGGACGACCAACCGCTACGGCACATTTTCTTTTTCGCTGCGCTTGAAGAAGGATCAGCCTCTGGGCTACTACGCCGTGCACGCCAAGGGGCAAAGCGGCGCGGTCATGGACGGGCAGTTCCAAGTCGCCGAGTTCAAGCCGCCGAATTTCAAAGTCACGCTGAGCCTGGACAGAGATTTCGCGTCGATCGGCGAGACCGTTCAAGCCAAGGGTCAGAGCGACTATCTTTTCGGATCGCCCGTCGAGGGCGGCAGAGCTTCCTTTTACGTCACCCGGCAGCAGACGCAAGTGGCGCCCAAGGGATGGGATGCGTTCTCGTTCGGGCGCCAGTGGTTTTGGCCGGAGCAAGCGCCATCGGTGCCGAGCGATGTGCTGCAGACCACGACGACGCTCGGTTCGGACGGATCGGGCTCGCAGGCGGTTCAAGTCGCGAGCGATCTGCCGTACGCGATGACCTATCGCGTCGACATGCAGACCACCGACGTCTCGAATCTGTCGGTGGCGGACTCAAAATCGTTCACCGCGTTGCCCAGCGACAAGCTCATCGGGCTGCAAAGCGATTGGGTCGCCGATCAACGCAAGCCGTTTGCCGTCCAAGTCGTCGTCGTCGATCCGAAAGGCGCGGCGATCGAAGGACAGCACGTGCACGTCGAGCTGGACTCGATGAAATATAGCGCCGCCACCCAGATCGTGTCGGGTGGCGAAGTGCCGCACGATCAGATCCAGTATTCGCCGGTCGCGGCGGCGGACGTGCGCTCGGGAAAAGACGCGCAGTCGATCACGCTGACCGCGCCGCAAGCCGGACCGTATCGGGTCCGCGCGAACTTCGCCGATGCGAAAGACGAGGTGACGGCCTCCGACGTGCAGATCTGGGTTTCGGGACCGCAGCCGGTGAACTGGGGCTCGCAGAACCCCGACCAGCTGCAGATCAAGCTGGACAAAGCCGAGTACAAGCCGGGCGATGAAGCGACGGTGCTCATCCAGTCGCCATACCGAGCTGGCGATCTGTATTTCGCCGTGGTGCGCGCCAACACGATTTATCATGAGCTCGTGAAGGTCAGCGGGGGTGCCCCGCGCGTGCGCTTCCGCGTCACGCAGGACATGCTGCCGAACGCCGCAGTCGAAGCCGTGCTCGTGCGGACGGGCCCGGCACTATCGACGCTTCAACCGGGAAGCCTCGACAGTCTGTCGCGCGTCGGCTTCGCGCCGTTCTCGATCAGCCTCGGATCGAAGTATTTGAAAGTCGGCATTTCTCCAGCGTCGGCGAAGATCGAGCCCGGCGGACATCAGATCGTGCGCCTGCGGTTGACCGATGCCGGCGGCGCTCCGGTGCGCGGTCAGTTCACGGTGATGGTCGTCAACGAATCGGTGTTGCAGCTGTCGGGTTATCGGCCGCCGGACCTCGTCGCGACCATCTACGCGCAACGCACGATCGACACGCGGTTCGGCGACAACCGGCCGAGCGTCGTGCTCGCGCCGATCCCCTCGCCCGTGCAAAAGGGTTGGGGCTACGGTGGCGGTTTTGCGCCGGGAGCCGCGAGTACGCGCATTCGAACGAACTTCAAGGCGCTGGCGTATTTCAACGGCGCGCTGACGACCGGCGCAAACGGCCGCGCCGACGTTTCGTTCAACGTGCCCGACGATTTGACGACGTGGCGCGTCCTGGCGGTGGCTACCGGCGAATCGAGTCCCGCGCACGATCTGCGCTTCGGCGGCGGCGACGCGACGTTCATCGCGACGAAACCGCTGGTGACGAATCCGGTGCTGCCGCAATTCGTCCGTCCCGGCGACAAGTTCGATGGCGGAGTGACGGTGACGAACAACACCGGCCAGAGCGGATCGCTGTCGATCGACGGCGAGGTGGAGCCGCAATCTGTCGGTACGATGGGGGGCGGGACGACGCCGACCACGCTGTTCCTCGATCACGGGCAAACGAGGAATCGGGTTCATCTCGATGCCGCCGCGCCCGGTTCGGCGACCCAGGCGTACAGATTTACGATGCAGGCCGGCGCCGCAATTGCGGTGCCCTCGCAGGTGCTTTTCGTCACGCGGCTTGGCAACGCGTCCGACGCATTCGAAGTGCCGCTCTTGACGGAGCAGCCGCAGCTCACCGAGTATGTCGTGAGCACGGGCGTCACCGAGACGCACGTGTCGATTCCGCTCAACATTCAGCAGCATACCTCGAACGATGCGGGCGGTCTTCACGTGCGCATCGCCAGCAGCGTCCTCGCGGACCTCTCGTTGCCCGCGGCGCATAGTTTGACCCATGCCGAGGCGCTGCCGTTCCTCGAACCGCTCGCAAGCGATCTCGCAATGCTTGCCGATTCGAAGATCCTCATCGACATGCTGGTCCAGAAATCACGCGCGCCGGGCGATACCCACGGGCGCGATGCCATCCTCGCGCAAACTGCAGCGCAGGACATCCAAAACCTGCAACGGTTGCAGCTGCCCGACGGCGGCTTCGCGTCCTGGCCGAGCGGCAGACGATCGGATCGATTTGTCTCGCCGTATGCGGCGCGGGCTCTTGCTCGCGCGCAGAGCGCGGGCTTGGCCGTCGATCCGGACATGCTGTCGCGGTTGAAGTCGTTCCTCGAACGCCAACTTGCGAATCCGTCCGAGGGCGGTTTCTGCACGACGACGTGGTGCAAGAACTACCTGCGGCTCCAAGCACTGCTGGCGCTGTCGGATTTGGGCGCAACGCGCAACGATTTCTTGAGCGACATCTACGACGGCCGCGGCGACTTCGACGTCGTCACGCGGTTGCAGCTGGCGGGCTACCTCACGAAAGTTTCGGGCTGGCAGAGCGAAGCGGATGCGATGGCGGCGAAGCTCCAGCAAAGCGTCTATCAAACCGGGCGCTTCGCGACGATCGATTATCCGGAAGAGTGGGGCTGGCTTGCCTCACCGGCCGCGGCGCGCGCCGAAGCGCTACGCCTGTTCTTGGCGCGTGGCGCCGATCAGGCGATGCTGGACAAGCTCGTCAACAGCCTGCTCGCGCTGCGCACGAAGGGCTGGTGGCAAAACTCGTACGACTCGGCGCAAGCGCTGGGCGCGCTGGTCGACGACGTGAGGGCACAACCGGCGCCGCCGAATTTCTCCGCGCTCGTGACTCTTGCCGGCAAGACGCTGCTGCAGACGCAGTTCGCCGGCTATCAGCATCCGGAAGCGTCGGCGGACGTTGGAATGGGGCAATTGCCGCGCGGATCGAGCGCGCTGACGCTGCAAAAAACCGGCCCGGGTCACCTGCACTACGTCGTGACGCTGGGCTATCTGCTCCCCGGCAATCAGCCCGGAGCGCTGCACGGCATCCGCGTCACGCGCGAGATCCGTCCGGCGAATCAAGATTCGGTCGTCGGGTCGATGGGCATCGCCGTGCCGGACAATCCGTTGATGCTCGCGGCCGGCCAGGTGTGGGATATCGGACTGCAAGTCATCACCGATCATCCGATCGATAACGTGGTCATCACCGATCCGCTGCCTGCGGGATTGGAAGCGGTGGACGCGAGCTTCCAAACGTCGACGCCGTATTTCCAAGCGCGCGGCGACAGCTGGGAGATCACCTACCAGCAGATCCATCGCGACAAAATCGTCGCGTATGCGAGCCGCCTCGAGGCCGGTGTGTACGACGTGCACTATCTCGCGCGGTCGGTGACGCCCGGCACTTTCAGCTGGCCGGGCGCCAGCGCGTTCCTGCAGTACGCGCCGGAAGAATTCGGCCGTACGGCCTCAACGACGCTCGTCGTCGAGAACCCATGATGAGCGCAATTGGTCGCGCGCACCTGCTCTTGCGTCAGACGGACCTGTTTAGCCGCCATGACGACCGTCACCGCGATGACAAGCACCGAAAGCAGGGTCCCGATCGCGGTCAGCGCGCGGTCGGCGAAGCCGCCGGACATCGCCGTCTCGAATCGTGAAACCGATGCCGTCGAAATATTCCATGAGCGGCAGCGCATACTTGCGCGACGTGCCGAGCGCATCGCGAACCTCCGCCATCGATGCTGCGCCGGTCCGGGACAGCAGCGCGGTCAGCGTCATCTTCGCTTGGTCAATCTGGCTGCGCAGGTAGAGATCGTCGCCGATCCGCACGATCGCACCGGTGAGCTGCAGCGTCTCGAACGCTTCACCCACAGCGTCGATTTCGGAAGCGGCCACCGTCTGCGCGCTCGCGCCGAACGGCCTTGGGATCAGCGGACGCTGCGCCTCGACGAGAAGGAGCTTCGTCAAGAACGCGCGCTGCGGCGCCGTCAGCGCCGGCTTGAAATCGGGCAATCGCCAGTAGCGGCCGAGTCGCGCGACGCGACCATCATCGTGCCACGCGTCCAACAGGCGGCCGGCAAGCCGTTCGTCGGCGCGAAGCGCGGCAGCGATTTCGTCGACCGCGCAGCCGGCGCGCCACGCCCGGGAACCGTGCGTGGCGCGAAGCGTCTCGCGGACGGTTTCGTACGCCTCGTCAAATCGACGTCGAGCGATGTATTCGGTCGGCTTTGACAATGCGACGGCCTCGCCGGATTCGAGCAGTTCGGACAAGTCGCGGCGGGCGACGGCGATCGTCACGTTGAGCGCCGCCGCCAGCGTCGGGGCGTCTTTCGGATAGATGCCGGGGGCGTCGAGTGCGCGGAGCATCGCCGCCGCGCTCGTTTCTTGCCGCCCGTCCGAGGATGAGCGTGGCAAATCAGCCGTCGACCCCCGTTCCAGGCCCGAGATCGGCGACAGGATCACCCCGCCGCCCAACAGCGCCTTCGGACTCATCCCCCGCACGACGAACCGGCTGCCCGGGTAGAACACAACCGGGCGCGACAATGCGAGACGCGCGTGCGTCTTGACTGCCTGCCGCGGCGCGTGCTCGAAGATCAGCAATCCGGCGATTTCGGCCGAGCCGACGTACGCGCGGACGTGAGTCCGCCGCCGTAGCGAGCCAAGCGCCGCGGCGGTCGGCACGAAATCGACGATGAGATCCGGCGCCGGCGCGAACTCGCGGCCGGCGACGAGCGTTTCGCCTCGAGCGATCGACTTGACGTCGACACCCGGCAGATTGATCGCGACTCGCGAACCGCCCATCGCCGCGGACACCTTCTGACCGAACACTTGGAGACTGCGTGCTCGCGCGGCGATCCCCGACGGCTGCAGCGTCAGCGCGTCGCCTCCGTTCAGCGTTCCTTGCATCAGCGTGCCCGTCACGATCGTGCCGTGGCCGGGGAGCGCGAAAACGCGGTCGATCGGCAAAAACGCGGGCGCATCGGGCGAGCGCGGAGGCAGCGCCGCAAGCGCCGACCGGATCGCTGCCTTGAGTTCGGGGATGCCCTCGCCGGTCGTCGACGATACGGCGTGCACGGGCGCGTCTGCGGCTACGGTTTGCGCGCAGGCCTCGCGCGCATATTCGGCGGCAAGTCGAAGGCCGTCGGGGTCGACGAGATCCAGCTTGGTCAGCACGATCAGGGCGCGCCGGACGTTGAGGAAATCGAGGATGCGCAGGTGTTCGAACGTCTGCGGCTTCGGCCCCTCGGTCGCGGCGATGACCAGCAAGAGCAGCTCCATGCCCGCGGCGCCGGCGAGCATATTGTGCAAAAAACGCTCGTGGCCGGGAACGTCGATGATGCCCGCTTCGATCCTCCCGTCGAAGCGCAGCGGCGCAAAACCGAGATCCAAGGTCATGCCGCGCTCGCGCTCTTCGATCCAGCGGTCCGGGTTGTGGCCGGTCAACGCGATGACGAGTGCGCTTTTCCCGTGATCGACGTGACCGGCGGTGCCGATGATGTGCACGGACGCGGGCTTACAGCGAGGCGAGCGCGTCCACGAGAGCGGCCTCGTCGTCAGGACGGACAGTGCGCAGGTCGAGGAGCAGCCTGCCGCCTTCGATCCGACCGATCACGGGTGGGCGTCGAGCGCGCAATGCGCTCGCCAGCTCTTCGGCGGTATGATTGCTCGCGCGGATCGCAACGCCCGCAGATGGGATCTTGCCGAGCGGCAGCGTGCCGCCGCCGGAGGTCGATTGCATGCCGATGGGTTCGACCTGGACGCCAGCCGCATTCGACAATTGCGAGGCGAGCGAGCGCGCGCGCCGCATCAACGTCTCCGTGGTCGCGCTCAGCATCGCGAACAGCGGGATTCCGGTCAAGCGCTCCGGCTCGGCATAGTCGGCAAGCGTCGCCGAAAGCGCGGCGAGCGTCAGCTTGTCCACGCGCAACGCGCGCAGCAGCGGGTTGCGCCTCAGGCGATCGACAAGCTCGGCGCGTCCGGCGATGATGCCGCACTGCGGGCCGCCCAAGAGCTTGTCGCCCGAAACGGTCACAAGGTCGAGCCCCGCGGTGATCTCCTCGGCCAGGGTGGGTTCGTGCGGCAAGCCGAAGCGGGTGAGATCGACGAGCGCGCCGGAGCCCAGATCTTCGAAGGAGATCACCGCCAGCTCGCGGGCGAGCTCGGCCAGCGTGCGCGCGTCGATGTCGGCGGTAAATCCCTCCACGCGGTAGTTGCTCGGGTGCGTTCGCATGAACAGCGCCGTGCTGGGACTCCACGCGTTACGGTAATCGCTCGCATAGGTTCTGTTCGTCGTGCCTACTTCCACGAGCGTCGCACCGCTCTTCGCGAGCACCTCGGGCAAGCGGAAGCCGCCGCCGATTTCGATCAACTGGCCACGGCTCACGACGACCTCGCGGCCGCGCGCGAACGTATCGAGCACGAGAAGCACGGCGGCCGCGCAATTATTGACGACCAGCGCAGCCTCGGCCCCCGATACGTCGCGAATCTGCGAGGTGATCCGTTCGTACCGATCGCCGCGCGTGCCGGAATCCAGATCGTATTCAAGGTTCGTGTAACCAGCGCCGAGGCGAGCGACGGCGTCCAGCGCCGACTTCGCCAGCGGTGCGCGGCCGAAATTCGTGTGCAGCAGCACCCCGGTCGCGTTGATGACGGTTAGAAGGCCCGTTGCCTCGATGTCTGCCAGCCGAGCGATGACGCGTGAGCGCAACGCGTCGAACGCAGGCGCGTCGGCGCGCGAAGCGCGACAGGAATCGAGCACCGACTGGACGGCGGCTTTCACCGCCGATCGGCCGACGATGGCGTCGTATGACGCGATTGCGGGGTCGGTCGTGAAACGGTGGACGGCGGGGATCGTGCGTTTAGCGGATTGCTCCATGGTTTTTCGGTCGTCTCAAGGCGACCGCTCCGCGACCTTTGGTCGGCGAGGTACAGCGAGCTGCGCTCGCGAGCGTTTTCGGATCAGGCGGCCGGGGCGAGGTGTTTTTCGACCATCGAAATGAGATGCCGTTCCGGAACGTATCCGACGATTCGGTCGACCGGCTCACCGGCTTTGAACAGGATCAGGCACGGGATTCCGGACACGTCGTATTTCGCCGACAGGCTCGGTTCGTCGTCGGTGTTGAGCTTGGCGACCTTCAGACGTCCGGCGTACGTCTCGGCGATTTTGTCGACGACGGGGGCGACCATCCTGCACGGACCGCACCACGGCGCCCAAAAATCCACCAGCACGGGTTCCTTCGCGTGCGCGATTTCAGATTCGAAGTTGCCTGATGTGATGTTCAGCAGATCGGACACGGCTAGTTCTCCTTTAGGAGCAAGCAGGGTCGAGCAAGCTCGACCCTGCTATTCTTGACGGTGCGTTCAAATCTTCTCGGCTTCCTCCGCGCGCTGGCCGACGTTCGCCACGGCGATCACCGAATCACCGTCATCCAGCTTCATGACCTTCACGCCTTGCGCTGCTCGGCCGGTTTCGCGGATCTGGAAGACCTTGGTACGGATGACGATACCCTGGGCCGAGATCAGCATGATCTCGTCGTCCGGTTTCACGACGAATTGCTCGACGATCTCGCCGTTCTTCGGCGTCTTATTGAACGTCTTGATCCCCTTGCCGCCTCGATTCGTTTTGCGGTAGCGATCGATCGCCGTGCGTTTGCCGAAACCCCTGCTCGTGATGACGAGCACTTCGCGACGATCTTTGCCGACGACGTCGAGAGCCTGCGCCGCGTCGCGGCCGCCGAGGCGGACGGCGCGAACGCCCCGGCTCGCGCGGCCCATCGGGCGCACGGTTTTCTCGTCGAAGCGAATCGCGTAGCCGCCGGTCGTCGCCAGCACCAGTTCGGCTTTGCCGTTGGTGAGCACGACGTGCAGCAGCTCGTCCTGCGGCATCAAGTTGATGGCGATCAAACCGGAGCGCCGCACGTTGCCGAATTCCGACAGCGCCGTCTTCTTGATGAAGCCCCGTTTGGTGATCATGACGAGGTACTCTTCGGTCTTCAACTTGCGGATCGGCAGCACGGCGGAGATCGTCTCACCCGGCGGAAGGGTGAGCAGATTCACCAGCGCGGTGCCGCGCGCTTGACGAGACGCATCCGGGATCTCGTGAGCGCGCAGCCGATAGACGCGACCGCGATTGCTGAAGAAGAGGACGTGCTGGTGCGTCGTCGCCTTGAACATGTGGCGCACGACATCTTCCTTCTTGAGGCCCAAGCCGGTGACGCCGCGTCCGCCTCGGTTCTGCGCGCGGAACGTGTCGACGTTCTGGCGTTTGATGTACCCGCCCGACGTGACGGTGACGACCACGTCGGTATCGGGGATCAGATCTTCGATCGCGAATTCGCCCTCGGCTTCGACGATGTCCGTGCGCCGCTTATCGCCGTATTTCTTCTTGAGCGCGCCGACTTCGTTCTTGACGATCGCGTAGATGCGCCGCTGGCTGCGCAGGATGTCTTCGAGTTCGGCGATCGACTTGAGCAGCGCGACGTACTCGACCTCGATCTTCTTGCGCTCGAGAGCGACGAGCCGCTGCAATCGCAGATCCAAAATCGCGTCGGCCTGGATCTCCGTCAGCTCGAACTTTTTCATCAGGCCGCTGCGCGCTTCGTCGGTCGTCTGCGACGCGCGGATGAGCTTGATGATCGCATCGATGTGGTCGAGCGCGATGCGGTAGCCTTCCAGGATATGCGCGCGCTCTTTGGCTTTGCGCAGCTCGTACTGGCAGCGGCGCGTCACGACGACGCGGCGATGTTCGACGTATTCCGTGAGGAGTTCGCGCAGGCTCAGCGTGCGGGGCTGGCCGTCCACCAGCGCGACGTTGTTCACGCCGAAGGTGCTCTGCAGCGGCGTGTGCTTGTAGAGCTGATTGAGGATAAGCTGCGCCTGCGCGTCCCGCTTCAGCTCGATGACGATGCGCATGCCTTTGCGGTCGCTTTCGTCTCGCAAGTCGGCGATGCCATTCGTCTTCTTGTTGGCGACCATCGCGGCGATCGATTCGAGCAGCCGGGATTTGTTGACTTGAAACGGGATCTCGGTGACGATGATGGCTTGCCGCCCGCCGCGCAGCTCCTCGAATTCATGCCTGGCGCGCAGTGTGATCGACGCGCGGCCAGTCAGATAGCTTTGGCGGATCCCGTCGCGGCCCAAGATCACCGCGCCGGTCGGAAAATCCGGGCCGGTCACGATCTTGAGCAGCTCTTCGTCGTTGATATCTCGGTCGTCGATCAATGCGATGAGCGCGTCGCACACTTCGGTCAAGTTGTGTGGCGCGATGTTCGTCGCCATGCCCACCGCGATTCCGGACGATCCGTTGACCAGCAGATTCGGCAGCCGGGCGGGCAGGAGCGACGGTTCCTGCATCGAGGCGTCGTAGTTGGGGACGAAATCGACCGTCTCTTTATCGATGTCCGCCAGCATCTCGAGCGCCAGCGGCGCGAGGCGGGACTCCGTGTAGCGCATGGCGGCGGGCGGGTCGCCGTCCACCGAGCCGAAATTACCGTGGCCGTCGATGAGCGGATAGCGCAACGAAAACGGCTGCGCCATGCGCACGAGCGCGTCGTAGACCGACACGTCGCCGTGCGGATGGTAGTTCTTCAGCACCTCGCCGACCGTGCCGGCGGATTTGCGGTGCGGCTTGTCGGGGTTCAGGCCGAGCTGCGACATGGCGTAGAGGATGCGTCGATGCACGGGCTTGAGGCCGTCGCGGACGTCCGGCAAAGCGCGCGCTACGATGACGCTCATCGCGTAATCGAGGTACGAGCGCTTCATCTCGTCCTCGACGTTGACCGCCAGCACGCGCTGCGACGGCGCGGTGTGCCGAAATTCGTCGAAGCTCATCGGCTGCGGCTTCGATTTCTTGCCGTCTTTGTGCTCGCCGTCTTTCGATGCGCTCAAAAAACGAGACCCGCTCTATGGTTCAATACCATAACACGACGAGGTTCGTGCCGGCGCGATTTGCCTCCCGCTCATGCGCGGCAGGAAGCCGCTCGAAGTCGCGGTAAGCGCGCTCGATGCGCGCGCGCGCCGGTTCGAGATCGATCACGTTGGCGGATGCCGAAGCGACCCGGCGTCTCGGTGCGGCCGTCGCCGCTGCGTGCCGACCGGGCACCGTGGTCTTGCTGCGCGGACCGCTGGGAGCCGGCAAAACGACCTTTGCCGACGGCTTCGTCGCGGCGCTCGGCGCCGGGAGCGCGACCAGCCCGACCTTCGTCCTGGCGCACCGTTACGCCGGCGAGTCCTTTTCGGTATGGCATCTCGATTTCTATCGTCTCGACGCGCGTGAAATCCACGACTTGGATATGAACGAATATCTGGCTGAGGACGCCATAACGCTGGTCGAGTGGCCCGAACGAGCCGACTTCTCTTGGCCGGCCGACCGCATCGAGATCGAGTTCTCGATCTCGGGGCAGCAGCGTCGCGCCGATCTGCGCGGCAGCGCTGGCGGCGTGGCGGCGGTGGATGCGTTGCCGGACGCCGGAGACTGATGGCACAGGCTATCCTGCTCGCGATCTCAACGTCGGCAAAGCCCGAAGTCGCGATCGCGTCGACGGATCGAACGATCGCGACCGGCGCGGATGGTCAAGCGCTCGAATCGCTGTTGCCGGCCATCGTCCGGGCGCTCGGCGGATTCGGCGCGACGCTTGACGATGTCTCGCTGATCGGCGTCTGCACCGGTCCCGGATCGTTCACCGGATTGCGCATCGGGGTGACGTTCGCCAAGACCTTGGCGCAATCGGGGCTGCGCCGAATCGTCGGCGTCTCTGCGTATGACGTCGCGGCTTTCGGCCGGAACGACGCGCAGTTTCCGCGGGCGGCGATCGTCGCGGGCAAGCGCGATTTCTTCTACGCGCGCATCGTACGAAGCCGCGGCAGCGATCCGCAATTCGCCATCGGCAGCGCGGATGAGATCCGGCCGGTTCTCGAACGCGCCTGCGTGCGACCGACCGACGTCGCTCGAATCGCCGACGACAGCGCTCCGGGCGAGCGCGCGCGGCGCGTCGCGCGCATCGCGCTGCGCCGCTTCGCCGAAGGAGCGGCAGGCGGCTGGGGCGACGTCGCCATCGACTACGGCCAGCGGCCGAACGCCGTCGTCAACTGGGAGGCGCGCCGCGGTCGCGGGTAGGGGGGCCGCCCCGCAAGCGCCGCGAAATCCAGCCGCCAATGAAGTCCCTGCCCCGTACCCTCGACGTCGCGCCGATGCGCGTCACGGACGTACCCGAAGTGCTGCACGTCGAGGAGCTGTGCTTCACGACTCCCTGGCCGAGAAACGCCTTTCACAACGAACTGACGCAAAACAAGCTCGCGCACTACTTCGTCGGCCGATGCGGAGAGCATATCGTCGCGTATGGAGGCCTGTGGGTCATTTTGGAAGACGCGCACATCACGACGGTCGCGGTGCATCCCGAGTATCAGCGACAGCGCTACGGCGAACGTCTCGTGATCCGTCTGCTGGACGAGGCGATCGAACGAGGCGCGTGCTGGATCACGCTCGAGGTGCGCGAGTCGAACGCCGCCGCGCAGAACCTCTATAAGAAGTACGGTTTCACGGTCGTGAACACGCGGCGCGGCTACTATTCCGACAACAACGAGAACGCCCTCGTGATGTGGGCCGGGAATCTCAAAGGTGCCGTCTTTCAATCGCGGCTCGATTCCCTGAAAGAGAGTTTGGCCTGAACCTCGGTCTTCATCTAAGAACAGCTCGTGATACCGCAGCCGTCCGGCATGGCGTGGATTTCATCCGACTGTGCGGCGCCGTACGGGCAAGAATGCCCGAGCACCGTTTTCGTCACGTCGTCGGCGTCGCGCGAGCCGGCGGACGGCTTGCCGCCGCCCACGGCGCGCCCGCCTCGTCGGCGCGCGTCGCCGGCCTGCTGCACGACGTCGCGCGGCACTGGCAAGCCGCCGAGCTGCTGGTGTATGCGCGCGACCACGCTCTGTCGGTCTCACCGCCTGAGCAGGCGGCGCCCGTGCTGCTGCACGCGCGCGTGGGCGCGGACATCGCCAGGCGGGAGTTCGGCATTCACGATCCGGGCATCTTGAGCGCCATCGTTTCGCATACGGTCGCGCGGCCCGGCATGTCGGTGTTGGAGAAGTGCGTGTACCTCGCGGACAGCGTGGAGCCGTCGCGCGGGTTCCGCGACAGCCTCGGACTCTTCCGACTCGCTCTGCGCGACCTCGACCGGGCCTTTTTTGAATGCGTCGCGATCTCGATCCGCTACTTAGCCGAGAGGCGCGTGCCGGTCGCCGACGAGACGGTCAAGGTGTACGACGAAATGGTGCAGCGATATGGCGAAGGCTCCTAAAGTCCCTCATTCGGCGGGCGGCAAACCGGCGCGCAAGCGTGCCGCTCGGCCGGCGCGCGGTTCGCGCAAGCAGGGGCCGCCGCACGCCGAAGCGATGACGCGCAACGGCATCGCCTCGCTGCGCGAACCCGTCAAGCGGCTGGACGACGAGCAGGCGCTGGATCTCGCGCGCCGCTGCCGAGCAGCCGCTGACTCGAAAAAAGCCGAGAACGTCGTGATGCTCGACATCCGGCGGCGCGCGAACTTCGCCGATTACTTCATCATCGCGACCGGTCGATCGGTGCTGCAGGCGCGGGCGATCGCTGACGGCATCGTCGACGCAACGGAAAACGAATACGGCTCGCCGGTGCGGACGGAAGGCTATAACGAAGGCGGTTGGATCTTGATCGACTACGGCGCCGTCATCGTTCACGTGTTCACGCCGCAGGCACGCGAATTCTACGACCTCGAGCGCCTGTGGGGCAAACCAGAGCGCGCGAAGAAGAGGCAGAGCGCGTAGTGCGCATCACGAAGAAACACCGGCGCCGGATCGGCCGCATCCTCATCATCGCGTTCTTGATACTGTTCGTGCTGTCGATCACGACCGGGCTAGTGCTCTTGTCGCGAGCGCAATCGCAGGCGCCGGCGCCGGCGACGACGACCGCGCCGTAACGAGTCGCGCTTCGGGCCAAGGCCGGCGCTACTTCAGCAGCTCCTCCGCGATGATCATCCGCTGGATCTCGTTCGTGCCTTCGTAGATCGCGAGGATGCGCGCGTCGCGATAGGCGCGCTCGATGCCTGTTTCGGTGAGGAACCCCATGCCGCCGTGGATCTGCAGGACGCGGTCCACGACGCGGATGGCCATGTCCGAGCAGTAGCGCTTCACCATGGCGGCTTCGAGCGAGAACCGCTCGCCGCGGTCCGCTTTCCACGCGCCGTGATAGACCATGTTGCGGGCGGCGAAGATCTCGGTCGCGATATCGGCGATCATGAACTGTACGGCCTGCTGTTCGGCAAGCGGCTTGCCGAACTGGACGCGTTCTTTGGCGTGCGCGATGGCCTTCTCCAGTCCGAACTGAGCGCCGCCGACGCAGCCCGCGCCGAGACTCAACCGGCCCATGTCGAGCGTCTTCATGGCGGTGATGAAGCCGCGTCCGACCTCCCCGATGACGTGATCGCCCGGCACGCGCGCGTCTTGGAAGATCAGTTCGCAGATGTGGCTGCCGCGCAAACCCATCTTCGCGTTGTTCTTACCGCGCGTCACGCCCGGCGCGCGAAGATCCACCCAAAACGCCGTCACCCCGCCCTTGGCTCCTCGGCTACGATCCGTCACCGCGAAGACCGCAGCGAAGTCGGCGCGGTCGCCGCTCGTGATGAAATGCTTGACGCCGTTGAGCCGCCAGGCGTCGCCGTCCTTCGCGGCAGCGGTTTGGATGTTCGCCGCGTCCGAACCCGCGTTGGGTTCCGAAAGCGCGAAACACGCCGTGAGTTCGCCGGTGCAGAGTTTGGGCATATACGAGTCTTTGAGCGGGCGAGCGCCGTCCAAGTGCAGCGCCATGGCGCCGATGCTGCAGTGCGCGCCGAGGACGTTTGAAAAAGCCGCGCTGGCGCGCCCCAGCTCCTCCAGTGCGACGCAGTAGCCGAGCTCGCCCACGCCGGCGCCGCCGTATTCTTCCGGAAACGGCAGCCCGAAGAGCCCCATCTCCTTCATCTTGTCGATGACGGACTTCGGGATCTCGTCGCTTTGCTCGACCTCGTCTTGGACCGGCCAGAGTTCTTTCTCGACGAATTCCCGGATGGAACTTTTGAGGAGCTTCAGATCTTCGGGAAGCTCGAAATTGAGACCCTGAGCTGCCTTTGCGGCGATCGCCATGGTGTCCACGCATCCGTGAGAAGCGGCGCAGGAGGGGTTTAGTATTGAGAGTACGTTTGCTTCAGACGCGCGCGGACCTTGTAGTGCCAATGGCGGATTCGCATGTTCGATAGGATTCGTTCTTCGCGACCGTGGCGGCCGACGAAGCCGTGGCCCCAGTGGCAAGCGGAGCGCAACGCGCGGTTGCGACGGTTCGTCAACATGGAGCTGTATCCGTACAGTCCGTTCTATCGTCGCCTGTTCGATCGTCAGCGCATCGATCCGCGCTCGATCCGCACAATCGACGATCTGCGGCGCATTCCGTTCACCACCAAGCGCGACATCGCACCG
>Ga0207416_1000217_pt1 | contig 106611 bp, 101 predicted proteins | sample PaiPotPPM11metaG_FD_184107 | JGI IMG/M metagenome (GOLD analysis project Ga0207416, IMG submission 184107) | Iron sulfur acid spring bacterial and archeal communities from Banff, Canada, to study Microbial Dark Matter (Phase II) - Paint Pots PPM... ... | reverse complement strand
CCGAGATCGTCGCGCAGCACCATCCGGTCCCGATCGAATTCGTCGGCGTGCAGGATCAATTCGGCCAATCCGGCGAGCCGACCGAACTCATCGAACATTACGGCATGGGCACCGCCGCCATCAAAGAAGCGGCGCGAAAGGCCTACAGGCGCAAATCGTAGCTTAAGGCGGCGCAAAAAGCGGGGCGCAACGTCGGCGCCCCACTTTTTATGCGAGGTTAGCGCTTCGGTTTAGCGCAGGCCTAGATTCGGGATGAACTGCAGGGAACATATAGCAAGACCTGGGACACATCGGAAGACACCTGTAACGCCATTTCTTGGTCACCTGGCGAGCCGAAGACGGTTTACAATGATTCATCTCTTCCGTAAGACTCGTGGTGCGATCCCGGCTCTGCCGGAATCGCACCACCACCCGGCTCGTTGGCGCCAAAGTAAGGTCATTGCGGCCGCCACGGTAGTTGCAATTGCGGTGTCGATGTCGGCAGGGTGCTCGCATCCGTCGAAGGCGGCTCAAAGCGCACAGATCAGTAAAATCACGCCGTTTCCGCAGCCGACCGACTCGCTCAAGACATATCCGGTGGGCGCAGCGTTCTCACCAACTGGCCCGCGTTTGATGCCGCAACAACGCGCGTGGATTCGGCGAGTGATGAAAACGCCATCATATGCGAACCTTCCCTTGCGCTTCGCCCTTCTGAAAGGGGTGAAGACGCCGATCGTCGTCTACGCAAACCTTCCCGGCGTCGGCGGAGTCCGCCGCGGTGGTCACGTGATCGGAGAGGCGTGCCAAGTCTGGTTCGATCCGGTAGCCGGGACCGTCTATCCAGCCAGCGAAGCTGCATGCAGTCCGCCCACTCCGAAACCGGTCGATTAGCGAGTTCGCACTTTCGAGGCCTGAGTCGAGGGCGGAAATGAACTTCCGTTGCATCGATACCAGCAGTCAACACTATGTCGCGGCGACCGCGGCCATTTTTTGCCTCGGGCTGGCGCCTCCGCGTCGTTCACTAGAGCCGTAATCACTATTGTCTTCATGTTCTCGGCCGATTGCCCAGCACGGCGCCTCCTTCATGGCGGCTCTTCGCCGGCTTCGGTCTAAGACCAATATAGGGTGACGTTATCGCTCTAAGCTCGCGGTGAGACGATCTAGAATGCACAGATGGAGTTTAGGACGGGGAGCGCCTACTATCGAGGGCGTGCTTTCATCATATCCGGCCAGGCTTAGGGAGCAGAAAATGCTTGCGCTCGCTCTAGGCTTATCCTAGCCGGATGCCGGGGTCGCAAAAACCGCAAAGCATATGGCTGCCGCGAATCGTTGTCGGGCGGCTTTTTTTTCCAACAGTGGCAAAAAAAGCGGGCGCCGATATCGGCACCCGCTTTTTTGCGACGTGTGCGCGATTTAGCGGCGCAGACCGAGATCGGCGATGAGCTTACGGTAGCGCTCGATATCTTTGTGCATCAGATAGTTGAGCAACCGGCGGCGCTGGCCAACCTGCAACAGCAGGCCACGGCGACTGTGATGATCTTTTTTGTGAATCTTCAGATGCTCGGTGAGCATGTTGATCGTCGCGGTGAGAACGGCGACTTGCACTTCGGCGGAGCCGGTATCGTTGGCGCCGCGGCCGTACTTAACGGCAAGTTCGGCTTTTAATTCTTTGGAAATGGGCACGGATTGAACTCCTTGTTCAGGAAAGACTCGGCCGGGTACAGGGCGATGTGCTCCATCCCGGCGACCGGCGTAGCATAGCAGACCGGCGGAAGTCCCGCAAGCGCAGTTCGCTCAGGCCCTAGCGGTGCAGGGTATAGGCGACGGCGGCGAGCGCCGCGAGGAGGACTGCGGTTTGGCCCAGCATCCAGCCGATCGTCGCGCGGAAATTCTCGTCGATCTTGCGGTCCATGCCGTTAAATCGCCGATCCACGCTATCGAACCGCCGGTCCATGCTGTCGAAGCGTTTGTCCATGCCATCGAAGCGCTTGTCGATCCCGTCGAATCGCTTGTCCACGCCGTCCAGGCGTCGATCGATGCTATCGAGCCGCTTGCTTACCTGCTCGAAGGCGCCTTCGAGCCGCGCGATCGGGGTCTCCCAGGGCTGTGCCGTCATGCTTCCTCCTCGCCCATCCTATCACGCGCGGGGGTGCGGCCGGCTAGGCCTCGTCGCGCACCGGGGTGGGGCGGCCGTCGGGGCCGACGGCGACCATGACGAAGCGGGAGGTGGTTGAGAGGTGGCGCGCTCCGGTCACGGGATTCTCGCCCCACAACTCCACGTCGATGGCGATCGAGGTGCGGCCGATCCGAGCCACGGTCGCGATCGTCTCGGCGAAGTCGCCGGTGCGGATCGGCGCCTTGAAATCGGTGCGGTCGATCGAGGCGGTTACCACGGGCTTGCGGCAGGCGCGCATGGCGGCGATGCCAGCGACGACGTCCATCATCGCCAGCGCCTTGCCGCCGAAGAGGGTACCGTAGTTGTTGGCGTCGGTTGGGAAGACGATCTCGGTGCGTCGCTCGACGATCTGTTCGGTAGTCACGCGACTAGTATACGCGGCGATGGGCCGGGCGGCGCAACCGCCCTTCCGGCAGGCGTTCGCGCTTGCGGGCGCAAGATTCAGGGATGAGCGGCTTTTTCGTGCCCGTCATCTACGGCTCGGTGCGCAGCGATCGCCAGGGCATCAAGGCCGCGCGCTGGGTCGTCAACGAGTTGCGCCGGCGTGGGATGGATCCGATGCTGATCGATCCGATGGAGTACCAGCTGCCGATGCTCGATCGCATGTATAAAGAGTACGCGCCCGGTACGGCGCCCGCGCTGATGGAGGCGTTAGCCAAGACGTTTCGCGCCGCCGACGGCTTCGCAATCGTCTCGGGCGAATACAATCACGGTATCCCGCCCGCGCTCAAAAATTTGATGGATCACTATCTCGAAGAGTACTTCTGGCGTCCGGCGGCGATCGTCACATACTCGGGCACGCGCTGGGGCGGCACGCGCGCGGGGGTGCAGCTACGCGCGACGCTTGGCGAAATGGGTATGGTGACCATTCCGTCCATGCAGCCGATCGGGACCGTGCAAGATGCGTTTACCGACGACGGGACACCGACCGACCCGAAACTGGGCGAATACTCCGCGCGGTTCTTCCAAGAGTTCGTGTGGTATATGAACGCACTGAAAACCCAACGCCAACACGGGGTTCCTTACTGATATGGATCTTGGAATTAAAGGGCGCGTCGCGCTCGTAACCGGCGGCAGCGCCGGGCTCGGAGAAGCCGTGGCGCTCGCGCTCGCAGCCGAAGGCGTGAAACTTGCGGTGGCTGCGCGCCGTGCCGACCGCCTCGAAGCGGTCGCGCTCCACGCCAAACAACTCGGGGCGGAAGACGCTCGCGCCTTCACCGTCGATTTGAACGACGAGGCGTCGATCGCGGCGCTGCTGAGCGACGTGCGCGCGGCATACGGCGGGGTCGATATCCTGATTGCCAATAGCGGCGGCCCCAAACCCGGCCCGTATTCCAGCATGAGTCTGCAAGATTGGGACGAGGGTTATCGCGGGGTGCTGCGCAGCATGCTCGCGCTCGTCGACGGCGCGTTGCCGCACATGCGCGAGAGCGGATGGGGACGCATCGTCGCGCTCACGTCGTCGTCGGTGAAGCAGCCGCTGAAAACGCTGGTTCTTTCCAACGCGTTTCGCACCGCGTTGATCTCCGCCTTGAAAACGCTCTCGATCGAAGTGGCGAAAGACGGCGTCACCGTCAACTCGATCGCGACCGGTCGCATCCTCACGGACCGGCTGCGCAAGCTCTATCCCGATGAAGGTTCGATGGAGCGCGCCGCACAGGCGGACGTGCCGATCGGGCGGGTAGCGACGCCGCAGGAGTTCGCACCGATGGTCGCGTTTCTCTGCGGCGAGGGCGCGCGTTACGTCACCGGCCAAACCATCGCTGTGGACGGTGGATTGATCGCAAGCCTGTTCTAGCGGTTGTCGTCTTTTGTTGCATCGTGGGCGCGGGCCGATGAGGTACGCTGCCTGGGCCTTGAAGTGCAGAACGCGCGTGGCATGAGCGAATTCATGCGAATCGCCGACGTGGCGGCGCTCCCTCCGGGGGAGCGCTTGGTCGCCTCATTCGGACGCTACGACGTGGCGGTATTCAACGTCGAGGGCGAATTCTTCGCGCTCGAAAACGCCTGCCCGCACCAAGGCGGTCCGATGGCCGACGGGTGGATCGAAGGTACGACGGTCACCTGTCCTTGGCACGCCTGGTGCTTCGATCTGCGGACGGGAAAGATGACGCTCGGTGATTTTGCGTCGATCCCGCGCTTCGCGGTCACCGTCGAGCAAGGCGGCATTTTCGTCAGCACGGAACCAATCGAGGACGTATGAATGAGTTATCTGCCTGGGACGGGCGCTTGGGAACTGCCGGAGGGCCGGCCTTCGGGCGCGCGCTGCGGGCGCTGGCCGACGAACGGGAAGTCTCGACGAACCGTCTAGCCGAGGCGCTCGAGGTCTCCGCCGACCGGATGGACGCCGTCCTGGCCGGAAGCGAGCGTATCGGGGTGGCCGCCCTCGCGCGGCTGGCCGTCGCGCTGCGGAGTAAGCCGATCGAGTTCTTGCAACGCACCGAGATTTTGGGCCTTGCGGCCTACGCGTTCGGACTCGATCCGCTATACTTTCTGCCCGAAGGGCAGACCCGGTACGATGCGCGCATTTACATGCGCGAGATCAACCCGCGGCATCAGGTTCCGGAAGGCGATATGACCAAACGCAACGCTACGTTGCGGGCGCTCGGCGAAGACGACATCCTCGACCCGCTCGGGAAGGCGGAGCTGGAATTCGCGTATCTCCTGCGGGCGGCGGTTCAGCAAACGGGTGGGACCCTGTAACCCCCGGAGCGAACACGGCCCCGATGCTAGGAGTGGAAGGTAAACGCATCGCCGCGCTCATCGGCGATGGTTTTGAAGAAATCGACTTAATGGAGCCGCGCCGCGCTTTGGAAGAAGCGGGCGCTATCGTCACGATCGTGGGCGTCGAGGAGCGCTCCCGCCAGAAAATTCGCGGCAAGCGCGGTCTCGATGAAGGCCAAGCCGCGAAGGCCGAAGAGCTCGTCGCCGATTGCACCGCCGAGGACTTCGACGCGTTGCTGATCCCCGGCGGCGTATCGCCCGATCAGATTCGGACGGATAAGGAAGTTCAACGCTTCGTGCGCGAGTTCGACGTCGCCAAGAAGCCGATGTTTTCGATCGGCCACGGCGCGCAGGTGTTGATCTCGGCACAGCTCGCGCGTAGCCGGCAGATTACCGGAGCGCATTCGATCGCCGACGATATCCGCAACGCGGGCGGATTGTTCCGCGATCAGCCGACCGTTCAAGACTCAAATTGGGTCTCGACGCGCGGTGGCGAGGACATGTTGCAATTCAATCGCGCGATGCTCGAGAAATTGGCATCCGCGGGTGCTGCACAGGTCGTGTAACCACACGACGCCGAGGGGACCGAAGCGAGGGCGCGTCGACGACGCGTCCTCGCTTTTTTAAAAGGGCCTTCGGAATTAGCTGTCGGGCCTGCTGAGAATCGACCATCTTCGATCATTGCCGCAAGTGTTGGGATATCGACTCCGAGGTTACGCTCCGTCTCGTCATCCCGCGTTGGATCGCCGTAGGAGAGCGACGAGATCGTGCGCACGGCGAGGAAGGGCTCTTGGCGAGGATTGCGGCGCTCGAACTTCGAGCGAGCAGATGCCCGTTTCAGGGGTCCTTCGGCGAAGAGAATCGTAGCGCGCAACGCCTCAAAGCTATAACCTCGCCCTAGGCGGTTCATCACGCGGATCAAGTTGTTTAGCGATTCGGTGTACGCGTTCGTAATCGGGTGATCGAAATAAGAGAGTAGCTCGGCGTGCCAGTCGTTCCAGGCAGTTAGGACTGGTGCATACGCGCTGCGCGCAACGTGCGGGATGGTGCTCTCCCAAGCACGATAGCGCAACTCGGCTGCCTCTTTGTTTGGCGCATCGTAGATGCCGAAGAAGCCTTCTTTCAAGCGGTAGGCTTGGCCGAGCGTCGGATGCAGCGAACTCCAATTATCGAGCAGGAACCGCTCTTGTGCGGTGAGCTCGTGCGAGCGCTTCAGAAAGATGAAGCGATCACGCGCAAGACCTCGACGCTGTTTCGGCGGAAGACTCGCTCTAAGGGCCTTGCGAACCTGCTCCATCGCGACGTTTGCCATACGAACGACGTGGAATTTGTTCACCACGATCGTTGCTTGCGGTAGAACGGTGCGAACCGCGTCACGATAAGGCGCCCACATGTCCATAGCGACGTACTTTACGCGCTCGCGCTCTGGCAATACATGCAGGTAGTCTGCTACGGTCTTCTCGTTGCGATCGGCCAAAATATTAACGATGGTCTTGCTCTCGATGTTCGTAACCACGCAACGCGGCTTAAGAATGTGGATTTCATCGAAGCCCAGCCAAGTCGGTGTCTCAACCTCAAACCGAGTCTCTAATGCATTGACGTAATCACGAAAAATGTTGCGTATCGTACCTTCGTCGACACCCACCTCGTCGGCAATGGAACTGAAGGGTCGCGTGAGGCTCTCCTTTCCAACCCAACTCGCTAGTCGCTCTGTCATTAGGCGTTTCTCGGATAATGCGGGCAGTCGCTCTTGAAAGGTCGTTCCGCAATCATCGCAGCGTAGACGCCTGGTGCGCACGTACATGCCTACGCGCTTGCCGTGCATCGGCAAGTCCTTGAACAGTATCTCCCGAGCACCCCAACGGCGAACTTTGCCGGAACGGCATTGCGGGCAGGGTGTGCGCTCTAAGGCGATCTCGGTGTACACGTGATAGTCGCGCTCGCTTTCATCTACCTTCAGTACGCGATACTGAGGCAGGTTCAGGACGTTAGCGTTCACGCAATCTCCAAGTATAACTAAGCATCAAATTGCGTCAGTGGTGTCGGCCCTTTAGACGACGGTACAACGTGGTCGACGTGTAGTTCTATGCCGGGCTGCGATAGCGGGCTAGCGGCACGGCGACGCAAATCGTCGAGTAGCACCTCGTCCGGCTCACCTCGCAGCGTCTTTTCCAGTTCGAACTTCATGTCGGCTCTAAATCAATCTTGCGAACGAGCTCGCTGCACGTCGCGACGGCCGTGCAAGATGCGAGCCACGCGAATATCGTCGTCAATCGTATAGAAGACGACATAGTTGTTTATGGGCCACGATCGGAGTCCCGGGTACAGGTCTGCTCGCTCGCGACCAGCGCCGGGGAACGAGCCGAGAACCCTGAGTCGCGCCAGGATGGTATCGACGGTACGCGCCACGGCCTCGCGGTCATCGAGAGCGATGTAATACCAGATGTCGTCGAGATCGGCCTCAGCTTCCGGTAAAAGCCTAACCTTCACGCCTGCGTTCGGCGCAGACGTTCGTTGCCGCGTTCGGCGATCTCGTGGGTAGAGACTTCATCGAGGAGCCGCCCTTCGCCGGATTCCATGCCTTTACGGATCGCTGCTCGCAGCGTGCGAAGCCGTTCGTCATCGTACTGTTGCAAGAGCCGAAGGCCCTCGCGGACGACTTCGCTTGCCGACGAATACCCGCCCGAGGCGACCTTCTGCTGAACGAACGCTTCAAGAGGCTCGGGGACGGAAACGTTGATGGTCTTCATGAGCGGCTCCCATGGCGTTGGCAACCGGATATTCCGAAATCATTCTACCGTGTCGGCAAGCTGCTTCCAACCCGCTAATCCGAAAAGACGCTTGTTTTACCGAGCCGCCCAGCCAACCGCTTACCCCGAATACCTTTTTAAAAAGGGTCAAAGCGCGCGAGCGTTTCGCCATATTGTCGTAGCGCGATAAATCCGGCCACGAGCGCGAGGAGTATGCCGAATGCGAGCGCATTCGCGTAGACCGCCAACCCGTAACAGAGCGACGTGATGGAAGCGGCGATGCCGACGTAGAGCCAGCGTGAAGGCCCGGATCGCACGGTCGCGCTCAACGTAACGAGCGTTGCCGCGAGCACCGTCACCCAAGCGAGTACGAAGTAACTCGGCGGCGCGGCAAATCCGCGCGCCCATTGAGCCCCCCAATACGAAAATGTTGCCAAGGTTGCGATGATGCACGGCGTCAGCGCTCGCGCGCGCGCGAGTTCCCGGCCGAAGATCGGCGCGCCCAGTTCGCAAAGATCCAGATCCGGGTCGCGCCCGGCCACCTGCAGCAACGCGGAAATCATTCCTAGCGCGGAGCAGAAAAGCATCGGCCCGGCTAGCCAAATACTGCGAATTGCGACGCTTGCGTAGTGCGGATCGGTTCTCGCTTCGATTCCGTGCGGTGCCACGAGGCCGGCGATAACGGCCGTTGCGATGGTGTAGCCGATCGCGCGCCGCTCCGCGCGTAAGCGAGCGAAGACGATAGCGAACATCGGACGCGCGCTCGTCATGCGGACTGTAATATCCGTCCGTCCGTGCAAAAAGCCGCCGCCGCCGCGTGGTCGACGTGCGTGCTGAAGAGCGCGCGCGGCCCCACCGCCGCAAGGATGTGCGACGCAAAGGCGATGGCGGGCCGATCCATCACCACTACGATCGGCGATGCAATCAGCGCGCCGACGATCGGAAAGGCGAACGCCGGGTGTACGCCCGCGAGTCTCTCCATCAGCTCTTCGGCATCGGCCAATGCCGCGACGGGGTCGATGTCGCAGAGCGCGGCACGGTAGCCGATGTAGCGCGCAAAATCTCGCTCCTCGAGGTGAGCGGGATCGTGCCCGACAAAGGCCGCCAAGCGCTTGCAGTGCACCGGCTGAACGGTGGGGTCGTAATCGCCGATGGAGACGGATCCGGAGCGCGCCTTGACCAATCCGGCCGCCATCCTTGCCACGATCGCGGCCTCATGAGAGCTCGCGCAAGGCCGAACGACCGATGTCCCGAGCGGGACATCGAGCGTCAGCGGACCTATTTCGGCGTGCGCGCCGTCGGTAAAGCGCGCCTCGCGCATCCGGATCGCGATCATTGCCCGGAGTTGCTTCGCGTCAACGCGAATCGATCCCGTGAAATGCTCTCGAACGCGCAGGTCGCAGCCAAGCTGCTTGAGATCCGCACCCTCATGGAAATGGCGGGCGAGTCGTTCTACAAATACATGGCATTCGAGAAAGCCGCGGCTTCGATTGAAAATGCGCCGCCGCTCGTGGACGTGATCGCCAGAGGCGAACTATTGACGTTACCTTCGGTGGGGAAGTCGATCGCCGCTGCGATCGAACAGCTGCTCGCCACCGGGACTTCGGAGCAACTGGTAGAGCTGCATCGGCGTTTCCCTCCAAGCATCCTCGAAGTGCTCGCCGTCAACGGCATCGGAACCAAAACGGCGGCCGCGCTCTACATCGATTTCGGAGTCGGATCGTTAGGCGATCTCGAGGCGGCGATTGCGGACGGCCGGCTCTTAGGCGTGCCGCGCTTGGGGCCGAAGACCATCGAGAATTGGAAGCGCGGAATCCTTGCGGTAAAGGGGCGATCGGTTCGAACTCCGCTCGCGCGGGCGCTCGCCGTCGCGCGCGAAGCGATGGCCTATCTCCGGGGTGGTCCCGCGCCGATCTCCCGGCTCACCTGCGCGGGCAGCATCCGCCGCCAGGAGGCGACGGTCGGCGACGTCGATATCGTCTGCACCAGCGACGATGCCTCGGCCGTCACGGCTTATTTTGCGGCTTGGCCGGAAGCGGAGGCCGTACTCGCCGAGGGACCCACGAAAACCAGCATCTGGCTAGCCGGCGGTTTACAGATCGATTTGCGCGTCCTGCCGGATAACGTGTACGGCAATCTGTTGCAGCATTTTACCGGATCGCGCGAGCACAACATCAAGCTCCGCGAGTACGCGGTACGCAAACAATTACGTGTAAGCGAAAACGGCGTTCTCGATCTGCGAACCGGAACCAATACGATCTGCGAGGACGAGGCGCAGGTGTACGAGGCGCTGGGGATGGCGTGGATTCCGCCGGAGTTGCGCAGCGGGCTCGACGAGATCGACCTCGCGGTTTCCGGCATGCTTCCGGCGCTGGTCGACGTCTCAGACGTACTCGGCGATTTTCACATGCATTGTACGTGGAGCGACGGACGGGGAACGTTAGAAGAGATGATCGCCGCGGCCGCCGCTCGCGGATACGCCTATCATGCGATCAGCGATCATTCGCAAGGCCGCGGAAGGCGCTACGGTTTGGATCCGCAGCAGCTCGGCGAGCAACGCGAATTCGTGACGTCGCTTGGGGCCAAATACGGTATCCGTACGCTCTGCTCGAGCGAGGTGGATATTCTGCCGGACGGCTCTCTCGATTACGACGACCGGACGCTCGCCGCGCTCGATATCGTTATTGCAAGCGTGCACTCGGCTTTCGATATCTCGCGCGAAGCGATGACGGCGCGCCTGATTTGCGCGTGCGAAAACCCCTACGTTACGATTATCGGTCACCCAACCGGGCGGATGCTCGGTGGATTCGCGGGCTACGAATTCGATTGCGATGCCGTATTCGCCGCAGCAGCACGCACCGGTACGGTGCTGGAGATCGACGGACAGGACCTGCGGCTCGATTTGCCGGCTCCCCTCGCCCGACAAGCAAAGCGCTACGGCGTAACGTTCAGTTTGGATAGCGACGCTCACGATGCAGCGGGCTTAGCCAACGTGGAATTAGCGGTCGGGCAGGCGCGGCGCGCCGGACTCACCAAAGATGACGTGTTGAACGCCCGTTCCCTAACGGACGTATTGGCATTCGTCGCCCGAAAACGTGAGTCGATATGATTGAAACTCGGGACGTGGTGGGACACGACGGGGTGGCGTGCGCGGTGCGCAGCGCCGGCACTAACGGGCCGGCGCTGGTCTTCGTGCACGGCGTTGGATCCACTGCGGCGATTTGGGACGCGCAGCTGCGCGCGTTTGATGATGCCTATCGCTGTTTCGCTGTTGAATTGCGCGGCAACGGCACCCCAAGGCCCGAGCCGTCACCGTCGAAGATTACGCGAGCCGGGTATGCCGACGACGTGCTCGCCGTGTTGGATGCGTACGCGATCGAACATTATATCATTATCGGTTGCAGTCTGGGCGGCGTCGTGGCGTTCGAATTATGGCAGCGCGATCCAAGCCGGATCGATGCGATGGCGATCGTCGGCAGTTTTGCTCGCTACCCGAACGCGCGGTCGTACGCCGACGGCATTGCCGCGGCGGTCCGCGCTGCCGGAAATATGGAGACTTTCGCGCGCGGTCGCGCCGAGAAACTCGGCTTGCCCCCGGAGCGCCTGCGCGAAACGGTCGAACAGATGGCATGCAAGACCGTTCCTTCGTATCTCGCCGCAACCGAGGCCACCTGGACCGGTGATTATCGCGATCTCTTGCCGGGTATAAGCGTACCCGCGCTCGTCGCGTGCGGAGAGCACGACGCGATCGCGCCGTTCGCGCTATCCGAAGAAATCGCGGCGGGTATCCCGGCGAGCGAACTCGCAGTCATCGCCGGAGCGGGCCACGTCGCCAACGCCGATGCGCCGGCGAGGTTCAACGACCGCTTGCAAACATTCCTTACCCGCCATATACGATCGTGAGCCGCTATCGATGCTGAAATCCTCGCTGCCGACAAACGAAGGCGAGCGCCTCAAGGCGCTAAAAGACCTGCAAATTCTCGATACGCCCGAGGAAGCGCAGTACGATGCGTTCACGCGCTTGGCTTCGGAGTTGGCAGGCACCAGCATCGCGACCATCAGCCTCGTAGACGAGGAGCGGCAATGGTTCAAGTCAGCGCGGGGCCTGCCGATACGCGAGACGGCTCGTAATATCTCGCTCTGCACGCACGTGGTCGAGAGCGGGCATGCGCTCATCGTTCCGGACACTCTCTTGGACGAGCGTTTTCGCGACAATCCCCTGGTTACCGGCGACCCGTTCCTGCGGTTCTATGCGGGGCTGCCGCTAACGACCGCCGACGGCTACACCATAGGTACGCTGTGCGTGATGGATCCGAAGCAGCATACGCTGAGCGCTCCGCAAATCGCCGCGCTCGAGTCGGTTGCGGCTGCATTGATGGCGGCCCTCGAATCGCGCCGTCGATTCTTAAAGCTGTTCGATTCGGCGCACATCGATCTCTTCACCATCAATCCGGTCGCGAAAACGGTGAGCTTTGCATCCAAAGGTGCCTGCGAGCGATTGGGGTATTCTCTACGCGAAATCGCGGGGATGCCCATCTTCGACGTTCTTCCGTCACTTCTCGATAGCACTTTTGACGATGCGATGGCTCGGATTCGTTCGGGGCATCCCGTCGTTCGCGATGCCGAGTTGCGTCGACGCGACGGCACGTCCTATCCGGTCGAACTTCGCGTGGATCTCGTACGAGAAGACGGAACCGAACGCGTTATCGCAATCGCCATCGATCAGACCGAGCGAGAGGTCGCGCGGCGGGAAATCGATTTGCTAACTCGCGCGATTAACGTCGCGGGCGATGCCATCCTCGTATACCGCGTCGCGCCCGGCGGCACGTTGCAACTCGATTACGTTAACGATGCGTTCACCTTGAGGACCGGTTACTCGCACGACGAGGCGCTTGGCCGATCGCTGGAGTCTTTTCGGCAGAACATGCCTGACGACGAAGGTATGCGTAAAGCGCGAAGCGCTCTGGCCGGCGGAAAGCCGACCGAAGCGGAGTTGATCAGCTACCGAAAAGACGGCTCCACGTACTGGAACCAGGTATCGCTCTACCCGATTCTCGACGCGCAGGGAGCGATCACGCATTGGGTGTCGATCGAACGCGACATCACCAATGAGGTGCAACGCACGGCCGCTCTTGAAGAAGAACACGATCGGCTGCTCGCACTTACGCGCAGCGCACGGCGACTCTTCACCGCCCTCGACGCGCGCGAAGTCGTAACCACGCTGCGAGAGATCATCGCGGAACTGCTCGGTATCGAATCGCGAGTGCTCGCGGTAACCGACGACGGGCGCTGCGTCGAAGTCGAAGAGCTAGGCTGCATAGGGGCGGATGGCGGCATGCGCGATGCGCTGGTCGACGAGGCCATGGAACGAAAGGCTCGCGCCCTTTCGTCGCTGCGGAATCGTGCCGTAGCCTATGCCGGGCGCTTCGGCGACGCGCAATATGTCCTCGATCTGCATGCCCACGTCGGGCATCAGCTTCGAAGTACCGACCTCTTCGTGATCGATCTCTTGGCCGAGTACTTCGTGGTTGCCGCTCGCAACGTGACCCTCTACAACGAGCTTGACGAACGCCGAAGTGCCGTGCTGGAACTGAGCCAGACGAAGAGCGACCTGATCGCGATGCTGGCCCACGATTTTCGTGGCCCGCTGACGTCCATCGTCGGTTTCGCCGATCTCACCAGCGAGGTTGCCGAAGTCACGGACGAGCAGCTCGATTTCCTTGCCACCATTAAAGATTCTGCAATGCAGCTCTCCGAACTCGCTAACGACACGCTTACGCTTTCGAGATTGGAACGCAACGAAATTACGCTGCAATTAGGGCAGGTAAATCTCGATGAACTCATTCGAACGATAGCATCTCAGTACGCCAACCGCCGGGAGGTGATCATCTCCATGATCGGATCGGCGATGGTGATCGGCGATGACGAGCGGCTCAGGCAAGTATTCACGAACCTCATCGATAACGCGATCAAGTATTCGCCCAATGGAACGCCACCGGAAATCGTCATCGATGGGACCGGCGATCCGGTACTGGTGAAGGTGCGCGACAGCGGGATCGGCGTACCGGCCGGCGAGACCGGGGCGGTTTTCGAACGCTTCTCGCGAGGCTCGAACGCGCGCGCGTTGCATATATTGGGTACCGGCTTCGGACTGTTTTTAACCAAGCAACTCGTCGCGCTCCACGGCGGCACCATCACTCTTGAGAGCGCGCTGGGCGAAGGCAGTACGTTTACGGTACGCCTGCCGCGGCAGGTGCCGCGTAGCGGTACGCCGCGTTCTGTCGTGGTGCTCGATGCCGAGCGAGACCGTTCGTTCGTTGCCTATGGATTGCGGGAGGCGGGTTACCGCGTCTCCACGGTCGGAAGCGTCGAGGAGTTTTTCCACGCGGCCGATCTTCAACACGTCGATGCGTTGCTGGTGAATCTGCCCGTATTAACCGGAGCGAACGCCGTGCAATTGCGTACGTTTGCGCGCGAGCGCTCGATCCCGCTGGTGGCGGTGTCGGACGAGCCTGCGCCGCTGCTCGGGGCCAGCGAAACCCTGATGCGGCCGGTGCTCGCGGCGGAGGTCGTGGCAACCTTCGATCGGCTCGTGGGCCGCGCCGTTACTGCGTGATGCGCTCCGGTACGCTGTAGACATTCACGCGGCCGTCGCGGAGAAATCCCGCCAGCGTAATGTTGAATGCTCGAGCGAGATCTACAGCTAAACTACTTGGAGCCGATACCGCGCACACGATCGGTATGCCCGCCACCGCGGCTTTTTGCAGAATTTCGTAGCTGGTCCGGCCGCTCACGAGCAACATGCAGGAACGCATCGGTAATCGCCCTTCGATGCGCGCCCAGCCGATCGCCTTATCGACGGCGTTATGTCGTCCGATGTCTTCGCGCGCAACCAATAGGGCTCCATCCGCGTCAAAGAGCGCCGCAGCGTGTAGGCCGCCGGTTTCGCTGAAGACGCGTTGCGCCTTTCGCATGCGCGCGGGCAACTCGTAGAGCAGCGTAACGGGCACGCGTAGATCGGACGAAACCGGCGGAATGCCCGTGTCGAGCAACGCTTCGAGGTTTGCCTTGCCGCAGACGCCGCACGAACTATTCATCGTAAAATGGCGTTCGAAGCGCGAGAGGTCCGGGCTTGCACTGCGAACGTGAACGTTGACGATGTTGTAGCGCTGCTCGGCATCGACGGAAGGATCGACGCAGTATCCGATGCGTTCGATCCGTTCGCCGAGCGGCACGATGCTTTCGTTCGTGACGAAACCGGCCGCTAGTTCGAAATCGTGGCCGGGCGTGCGCATCGTGACGGCGAGCGTCTGCGTAGCGCCCTCGCTCAACAAGCGCAGTTCGAGCGGCTCCTCGGTAACGACATCGTCGAACTTCGTGTTTCGTTCGCTACCGATGTAGGCATCGAGCGTTACCGGTACGGTTCTGCCCGGTCGCGCGTCGCCGATCATTGCGGCTGGCGGAACGCCGCTCGAGGGTCGGCAGCGGAAGCTTTCCCGGCCTCGATCAGCGTCTCGCGGAGAACGTATCCGCCGAAGAGCGTGAGGATCGATGCCGCGGTGGTCCGCACCGCGTCGAGCGGCTTGGGCAGGCGGATCGCGCTGCCGATGAGATTGAGCGCCATCGGAGCTACGATCCCGGCGAGCAGCGTGTGGGTGCGAAGCTTCTCCCCGCGCGCACCTTCGAACATCGGTGCGCCGTAGCTTCCCGCGGCGCGCTTGAAATCTAGAAGTATCGCAAGCTCGGCTCCGCCCGCCACGATTTCCAGGCGTTCGAGTTTGCGCGTGACCGCATGGTTGCCTTCGATGGTTGCCAGCAGGCCGGCGAGGGCGCACGCCCCGGCAAAGCCGGAGCAGACCGATGCTGCGGGAATATGTTTTTTCCCCGCGCCCCATAAGGGAATGGCGGTCGCCGAGAGCAGCACGCCGGTGTAACCTGCGACGAAGGCGCCGAGCACGGCCTGCAGCGGAGTGGTAACGCTCGGCGCGAGATGACGCATCCATCGCGGCAGTACGCCCGCATCGGCGAGTTCTCTAGCCACGTTCGCGCCGGCGGCTCCCGAGAAAAAGATCAGTCCCCAGACCCCGAGCGACATCGGCGATTTGATTTTAACGATGCGCAGCATGTGCAGAAAGCGTTCCGGGCGCCCGAGATGCGAAATGAGAATTAGGGGGTTGACCGCCGCTAACGCAAACGATGCAAACCGTGCCGAGCGGCGCAATCTGCGTTCGTCTTCTTTGTCTTCGCGCGCGATGGTCGCGATCACGCCCAGACCGCCCATGATGCCGCCCAGGAAGAGGTACGTGATGACGTTCCATTCCCAGTGCGGCGCCTTGAGCATCGGCCGCTCGAAGTACGTCGGCGTCGCCGGCAGCGAATCGCGCCCTGAGGCACCGGCAAAGGCTTCGTCGGGACTCGTTACGTTATGCATTGCGGAAAATCATCCATCCGGCGACCGCCAGTCCGGCCGCCGTAAGTGCCGCCGCCGTATATCCCGCAGGCTGGCGCGTCGACGGGAGGACGGGCTCCACGGGCAAATTGTATGCTTCGGGCCGATCCGTCAACAAGAAGAAGGCATTGAGAGCGCCTATGCCGCCTCCCACGTCGCCGGCCCCATAGAGCGACGCTTCGATCCCACGCGTTGCGAGCGATTCGACGCGTGCATTCGCACGTTCGCGCAGTTCTTCGAGGTTTCCAAACTGGATCGACTCGGTCGGGCAAGCCTTCGCGCAGGCCGGCGTCATGCCCAGCGTTTGCCGGTCGTAGCACAGCGTGCACTTCCCGGCGACGCCGCCCGTGGCTTGGATGGCCGTCTGCTTGTCGTCGAGCCGTTGCTCGTTCAGCGTCGCGAGGCCGTACGCTCCGCTCGCTTCCGGATTGAAGACGTTCACGAGATCGATCACGCCGAACGGACACGAAACCACGCAGTACCCGCAGCCGTTGCAGATGTCCGGCTGCACGAACACCGAATCGAATTCGTTGCGAATGATCGCGCCCGTCGGGCACGCTTCCATGCAGCCTGCGTGCGTGCAGTGTTTGCATACGTCGCTCATCATCAGCCAGCGGTCGTCGATGGTGGTTTCCTCGACGTGCATCTGTTCGACGAAGGCGACGTGTCGCCACGTCGTTCCGGAGAGCTGTGAGGTATTGTCGTAGGAATTGCCGGTGAATTCGTAGCCGTCGGACGGCAACTCGTTCCATTGCTTGCACGCAACCTCGCAGGCCTTACAGCCGATGCATAGGGTGGTATCGGTAAAAAATCCGGTCGACATCCTACACTCCTTTTTCGGGGCTGGGTTTATCGCCCTGGCCCATCTGTCGCATGCCATGGCTGGCATCCTTGCCGCTGCCGGAACGCGCGTGGTGCGCGAGCGCAGCCGGATCGCGGAGATCCTCCGGTCCCAAGGCCGACGATTGCCCCATCGTCGTGCGTTCGCTCACCGGCACGTCGGCGTCAACCACGCCGCTATGGCGCGGCGCGCGCCGGCCGGCACGGATGTTGCACGTCAACGATTTGGATTCGTGGATCGAGACGTTGGGATCCATCGATAGCGCGATCAAATCGCCCACCGAATCGCCGCGCGCAAATGCCACCTGGTTGCCGTAATTATACGGTATGCCGATCTGGTGTACGCGTTGCCCTTTTGCGATGCGTAGCGGACGCAAGCGGCCGCTCACGAGTGCGCGGGCCTCCATCTCGCCGAGTGCCGTCGAAATCGTGACCCATCCACCATTCTTGATGCCTTTTTCCACCGCGAGTTCCGGATTGAGTTCGCAGAATGCGGCGGGCTGCAATTCGGCAAGCCACGGGATGTAGCGGGTCATGATGCCGGACATCTCGGTGACGCGATACGTCGTCAGGACATACGGGTATGCGGCATCGATCGCTTTGTTGTAGGCGTTGTCGGGGCGCTCCCATTGACGTAGCATCGGATTACTCTGCTGTTGGTAGAGGGGATTTTGCACGATCGATTGCAACGGCTCGTAGTGGGCCGGCAGCGGGCCGTCTTTGAGCGCACCGCTCACGAAGAGCTGCCCCTTGCCATCGACGTTCATAATAAACGGATCTGCCCCCGAATGTGCGTCGAGGCCCTTGCCGCCGGGAATAGCGGGCGCGGTCGGTGCTTTCGTCTTTGGAAAATCGGGGACGTCGTATCCGGTCCACTCGTGGCGCTGTTCGTCCCACCAAACGTACTTCTTGCGCTCGCTCCACGGCTTGCCGTCCGGGTCGGCGGACGCGCGGTTGTAAAGCGTGCGCCGGTTCGCAGGCCACGCCCAGCCCCAATTGAGTGAGGTGGAATCGTCGCCGGTGCGCGAACGCGCGTGATTGGTGTGTTCGTCGGGGCAGACTCCGGTAAAGATCCAGCCGCCGGCAGCGGTCGAGCCGTCGTCCGCCAGATCGGTAAAGGCTTTGACTTGTTCGCCCGTCGCCGTATAGAAGCCGTTGATCTCGCGCAATACGCGAAGTGCCGAAGGTTCGCCTTTGGCGCGCTCGTGCGGGTCGTCGTGATCGTATTCCCACGTCATATCGAGAATCGGCCGATCCTTCGGATCGCTCGAACCCGCGTAGAGTGCCTTGAGGCGCTTCCCCAGATCGTAGAAATACCACAGATCGCTATGCGCGTCGCGAGCGGGCTCGATCGCTTTGTCGTGCCACTGTAACAGGCGACTGGTTTGCACCATCGTGCCTTCTTTTTCGAGTACCGTGGCGCCCGGTAAGAAAAATACCTCAGTCGCGATTTTTGATGGATCGGCGCCCTCGCGCTTCCAGAACGAAACCGTCTCGTTATCGTAGAAGTCGATGTTCACGAGCCAATCCAACCGCTCCATCGCCGAGCGCGTAAGCTCGCCGTTCTGGCTCGAAGCCCCCGGGTTCTGGCCGATGACGAAGTAGCCTTTGACGTTACCATCCTTCATCGCCATCGTCGTCGGTAGGGTCGAGTGATCGCCCGTTAGCTGCGGCAAATACTCAAAGCAATAATCGTTGTCTTTCGTTGCGGCGTTGCCGTAAAACGCTTTGAGCAACGAGACGACGTATTTGGGAGTGTTCGCCCACCAACCGGTCGGCTTCGTAATGCTCGTTAAGTAACTCTCAAGCGTCTGCTCGTTGCGTAACGTCGAGGGCATAGCGAGATAACCGGGGAGCAAATCGTACAGCGTCGCGATGTCGGTCGCACCCTGAATATTGGCGTGCCCGCGAAGCGCCAGGATGCCGCCGCCGGGCCGCCCGATATTGCCTAGCAGCAACTGCAAGATGGCCGCGGTCCGAATGAACTGCACGCCGGCCGTGTGCTGCGTCCAACCAACCGCGTAGGCAAAGGCGGTGGTGCGTTCGCGCCCGCTGTTTTTCGCCAGCAACTCCGCGATCTTCATGAACGACGCCTGCGGCGTGCCGCAAACGTTCTCAACCATCTCCGGAGTGTAACGCGAAAAGTGCCCTCGCATGATGTTGAGGACGCAGCGCGGATGCTGCAACGTAGGGTCGTTGACGACCGCGCCGTGCTCGTCGCGCTCGAAATCCCAGGTATCGACGTCGTAGCCGTTCTTCTCTTCATCCCATCCGGAAAACAAGCCGTGCAGATCCTCGGTATCGACGAAATCTTCGCGCACGAGGTGTGCCGCGTTGGTGTATGCGGCAACGTACTCTTTGAAATACGATTCGTTGGCCAGCACGTGATTGATGATGCCGCCCAGGAAGACGATATCGGTCCCGCTTCGAATCGGCGCGTACACGTCGGCCATTGCGGACGTGCGCGTGAAACGCGGATCCACGTGAATGATCGTAGCGCCGCGCTCCTTGGCCTGCATGACGAAGCGAAACGCAACCGGATGCGCTTCGGCGAAATTCGAACCCTCGATGAGGATGCAATCCGCGTTGGCTAGATCCGGAACCCAGACCGTTGCGCCGCCGCGACCGAACGAGGTGCCGAGACCCGGCACCGTCGAGGAGTGTCATATTCGCGCTTGATTTTCAATCGAAACCACGCCGAGCGAATGCATCATCTTCCCGAGCAGATAATTCTCTTCCACGCCGAACGTCGCGCCGCCGAGCGAAGCGATACCGAGGGTGTGGTTGACGCGTTTGCCTTCAGAGCTTTTTACGAACGTTTGCTCGCGCGTTTCTTTGACGCGCTGCGCGATGCGTTCGAGCGCCCAAGCGAGCGGCCGCTCCTCATAACGATCTGAATACGGGGCGCGGTATTTTACGGTCGTCCAGCGCTGGTCGTTGACGGTCAGGCCAAAAATCGCCGAGCCTTTTGGGCACAGGTGTCCCCCCGATATGGGGCTGTCGGGATTGCCCTCAACGTCGAGGAGCTTGCCTTCGTCGCTGACATACGCAAGCGTACTACAGCCTACCGCGCAATACGGGCATAGGCTGACGACCGGTTTTGCATGAGCGATGCGGCCCTCGATCGTTCGCGTACGTTCGGACGCGAGGTTAGGCATCATGCCGATGCGCTCGCTCAAACGTAGCCCCTCCCCGGCCGATAGCATTTTCGTGAGATCGATCGTCGTTTTTGCCATGCTACCCCTCATGAAGCGACCAGTGGCCTAAACGGCCCAAAAGGTTTGTGCCCGTAATGACCGATTACTGAACTATGCAAGCGTTAGATGCACCCATTGGGTTGCACTTCGCCCAAGAGCTCTCGAGTTGGCTTAAAGCGGTTGTCGCCAACCGCGATTTTAGCCTATCACCGCAGCTTCAGGACGATCTTACCCCCGAAGAATCCGCCATCCTCGCGGCGACGTTCGAAATGCTCCGCACCTTTAGCGTCGAGTTCGAGCGATATGTGGCCGTCATCGGGCACGCCGATGCCGCGATCGCCCGCAATACCGAGCAGGTACGGTACGCGCTCGCCGATACCACGAGTTACAATCGCTTGATCGAGCATGCGTCCGCTACCCTGGACCAAGCGCGCAGCGGCTCCGTCCACGTGGCAACGCAGACCGAATCCCTCGAACGCGAAGCCCTTGGGGCACGGGATGCCTCGCGGAGTGCGCTCGGCGAGGTGGCGCGGGCTCGGGTCGAGCCGCTCGTAGCGTCGATTCAAAACGTGGAGATGTCGGCGGGTGCGCTCCAGCGGACCTCCCTGGGCCTCTCTGCTTTCGTCGAAGGGATAGCGCGGATCTCTCGCCAGGCCGGGCTGCTCAGCACCAATGCGCTTATCGAAGCGGCGCATTTTGGGATGGCTGGTAAGGGCTTCGGCATCGTTGCGACCGAGGTCCGGACGCTTGCCGAGTCCACCAAGGATTCGGTCCGCGATATCGGTTCCATCGCGCGACAGCTTCGCGAATCGACGGCGCGCGTCGGCTCGGTTACCACCGAGGCGCTACACGCTGCCCAGCAGCTTTCGTCCGATACCGACGCCATCGCTCGCGGGGTAGAGCGCATCGATGCGCTGGTCGGTGCGTTTGCGGAACCGGTCGAGGCGATCGCGGCGATCGCGGCCGAGCAACAGGCCGCGTTACCCCTGCTGGCCGAGAACGTCGATAGCGTTGCGATGCAGGCCGAGGCCACGGCCAAGGCGGCCGAGGGCGCCGCTGCGATCGACCTGGAGGAGATGTTTTCTCAGGCGCGCTCCCTGATCGCGTCCTATCGCTTCGCGGATGCGTCGGCTTCGCGTGTTATGCCGGCGGTAGAATCCACGCTCGTCGAAGCGATCGTTCGCATTGCCGGCGGCGAGACCGACGCGCTCGCAAGTGCGGGCATCGGTAGCGGCGATCCCGCTGCGGCCCTGGTCGTGCGGGCGGCGGCGGATTTCGCGAGCACGCTCGCGGCGAAAGAACGCGAGGTTCTCACGACCGTCATGCGCGTTGCCGTCGCGGTCGCGCGTAACAGCTTTTCGTGGAAATCCATCGCTACGAATCTGTCGGAATTGAAGGCGTCGCTGCATGCCGGCAATCGCGCGCTGACGGAATCGCGCGAAGCCGCGCACTCCTTGCTCACCTCCGCCCGCACCATGCAGCGCCTCGGCGACGAATTACGCTCCGAAATCGAAGCACCGGCACGCTCGCTCGCCGCCTCGGTCGCGTCGCTGGGAACGGTTCGCGAGCAAGTGGGGCTCGTTCGCACCGTCGTGGAGGAGATGTCGGCTTCCCTGGACCGGGCCGGTGCGATTCTCAATCTCGTCGATGAAATCTCTGAGGAGACCAATCTCTTGGCGCTCAACGCCGCCATCGAAGCCGCCCATGCCGGCACCGCCGGTTTGGGTTTTTCGGTGATTGCCGGAGAGATTCGCAAGCTCGCCGACCGAACGCACGACGCCACTCGCGAAGTGAGCGCGGTGATCGAAGCCGTCTCCGCATCGGGCCGCGAGATGGGTGCCGGAACGAGCGATGCCACGGAGCGCACGCATGAGGTGGAAGATCGGGCTCGCGATATCGAGGGCGTGGTGGAGAAGCTCTTGCAGACGATCGCCCGCGCCGTCGATCGAGCGCAAGAACTGGCGGTCGTGGCGCAGCAGCAAGTGACGGGATTCGACGCGCTCTTGCACGAGATCGACGCGGCCGTGAGCGCGATCGATGCAAGCGCCGCGACGGCTACCGATACGCGTCGCTTGGAACTTGCGAACGTAGGACGGCAAGCGCACGATCTCGCCGCGCATCGCACACTCGGGACGTTTGCGGAACGCATCCGCGATTGGGGATTGGCCCTGGCGCAAGAGATGGACGAAGCGTTCGACGATGCCGTCGACCGCGGAGCGGTGAAGCTTGCGGATTGCAAGGATACCGATTATCAACCGATCGTTGGGACGCGCATCGCCGAACTGGCGCGGCTCTTCGACGTCTCGCGCGTTCCCGCGGCCGGATTCGATCCGCCGAAATTCGCCACGCGCTACGACCGCGCGGTCGAAGACGGAATCGACGCGATCATCGACCGCTGGGTGCCGAAGGATCCGGCGATAAAGGCGATGTTCGCCGTCGATCTCAACGGCTATTGCTTCGGGCACTACAAGGAGTGTCGCCGGGATTGGACCGGCGATTACGTTACCGATCTCAACGGCAATCGAATCAAACGGTTTTTCGAAGACGTGCTGAGCCTGCGTTGTTCTCGGGTCGGGCTTGGAGACGCGGCCGACGACTTCCCCGCGCGCACTCCGTACGAGCGGTTCGAACAGGCGGGATGCGATCTCTCTCGCCCTCGCGGGCGGCGCCCCTGGGCGATCTTCACCTACGCTCGCGACACGGGCTTGGTATATAACGATCTCTCCGTTGCGCTCTATGTTAAAGACCGGCGCGTCGGAACGATCCGCATCATCTACGATCCCGACGTGTTGTAGCCGGCGGAAAAAAAACAACGCCCGACATCATCGATGCCGGGCGTTGCATGTGATAGCGGAGCGGCAGCTATGCGGCAGCTTCGCGTGGGAGGTTGGTGGGTTTCTTGACGAAGAACGGGATGACCGCTGCGACGAGCAGCATGATTGCGACCGGAATAAGCGCTCCGTGGAACGATCCGGTTGCATCCTTGATGCGCGCGCCGATGAACGGCCCGACGACGCCGCCCAATCCCCATGCGGTAAGAATCATGCCGTAATTCGCCCCGAGATACTTCGTCCCGAAGAAATCGGCATTGAAAGAAGGCATGACACCGAAGCCGCCGCCGTAGCAGAGCAGAACGATGGCATACGCCACGCCGACCAGCGAGAGCGAATGGAACCCTCCGAGGAAGAAAAATACGACGACTTGGATGAGGTACATAACCGTATAGGTCAAGCCTCGTCCGATACGGTCCGAAACGCTGCCCCAGAAAAAGCGTCCTAGGCCATTGAAAATGGCGAGGAATCCGTATGCCGGAGCCGCGATGGCAGCGGAGACCTTCGTGAGTTCGATGATGATCGGAACGGCATTTGCGATGATCAGAATGCCGGCCGTGACGTTGAGAAACAGCAAGAGCCAAAGGCCGTAGAATTGCGGCATCTTGAGTACTTCGCCCGGCGTGAAGCTGGGAGCGTGTGCCGCAGCCGTAGCCGTCGCACCCGCGACGGAGTAGCCCGCCGGCGGATTCTTGAGCAAGAACGCGCAGAGGCCGCCCAGGACGATAAAGACGACGCCGGACACAACGAAGATCGACATCACGCCGGCAACTTGATCGTGCGATAACTGATAGGTCGAGGGATCGAACACCGTGCCGGCCTTGATCGCCGCGTCGCGCGCGGCAACGTACGCGCCGGACGCTTTTGCGGCCGATGCGAAGATGGCTATTTTCGGAACGATTTGGTTGTAGAAGAATGCGCCTAAACCAAAGCCCATGACGACCAGTCCGCTACCTAAACCGCGGCGATCCGGGAACCATTTCGTCACCATGGCAACCGGCGTGACGTACGCCATACCGTTACCGAATCCACCGATGATTCCGTAGGTGAGATAGAGCCACCACTGGCCGATCGCTTGCGTTCCGAGCCCCGCGAGCGCTACGCCAAGGCCCCAGAGGACGACGCCGACGATAGTGACGGTGCGCGGACCGACGCGGTCTTGCCAGCGTCCTCCGAATACCGCACCAAGTCCGAGGAAGAAGATCGCGAGTTCGAATGGAGTCGTCGCACCTTGCTGACTCCAATTGAATCCCGCGATGAGTGAATTGGTGAAAATACTCCACGAGTAGACGGTGCCCAGGCAAATCATTACGATCACGCCCGCAAGCGCGATTCCCCAACGGTTGCCCGTTGATGTGGGAGTGGAAGCCATTGGATCACTCTCCTTCAAAAAACCGCTCGTACCGTTGCAGCATCGGCACGAATCATTCGGAGTCTGTCCGGCTTGGGTCTACGAAGTTGCCTACGGGGCGCAATGGCCAAAATGGCCCAATCCTAACAGGCTCCTAGACCAAAACTCCTGCGATAACCGGGTTGGATTCGCCTGCCTATGCTGAAATTTTACTGGGGCCGTTCGAAGGTCGAGCCGACGAAGCCGAGCAGCACGATGGCCAGGAAGATCGCGGCCTTGAGCGATCCGTCGAGCCCTAGGGGTAACAAAGCGAACCCGACGGCGACGACGACGGCGGCCGGGGCGACGATCGAACCACCCGTGATGAAATCCCAGATCTCCGCGAGCGCCTTCATGCTCTCGCCGCCTGCGGTCGCGTGAGCGCCACTAAGATGACCGAGATCGCAAAATAGAGGCCTACCAACGCGAAGAGGGTCGAGTCGCCGAGCCACCAGGTGAGCCCCAAGCCTTCCCCCGCCCAGAGCGTCCCGAGCGAGAGCAGCATGATACCGACCGTGGCTTTGAGCGCGTTCTCCGGTACGCGCGAGAATGGTTTGTGCAACGCGATCGCTGCGATCAACACCGCGATCAGCGCTACCGCAGCGCCGCCTGCCGCCCAGGCTATCGAACCATGGCGCGTGGCGGAGAAGGTCACCACGATCACCGCAACCTCCAACCCCTCGATAAAGACGCCTTGAAAGGCGGTCGCGAAGCCGAGATGACGCTCGCGATCGGCGCGCAAGCGCTCGACCTCGCGGTCGTAGTTTGCCTGCTCGTCGCGCAGCGCTTTGCGGCCGGAATAGCGCCATACCGCCTTACGCAACCAGCCGATGCCGTAGACGATGAGGAACGGTCCGACGAAGACTTCAATGCGATGCACCGACGAAATGTTCGCAAGTAAGGGCCCGAAGAGGGCCACGAGCACGCCCAGCGCGAGCGTTGCCCATAACGTGCCGGTCAAGGCCGCTCGCCAGCCCTGCGTGAAGCCGACGGCGAGTACGATGGTCGCCGCTTCGACGAACTCCACCGTCGATGCGACCGCGCTGGTTCCGGCTAGTACCCAAAGATTCACAAGCGTCCTCCGACGGCGTGGGCGAGTATGTCGTTGAAAAGCGCGGGGTCGACGTCGTCCGCGTGGGCGAAATCGAGACGTTCGCTTTTCGATGCTCCGTATGCGGTGCGCGCGTTCGTGGCGCGAACGTCGATTTCCGGCGCGATCGCATCGAAAGCCCGCAGGTCCGGGCGCGCTGCGAACGCGGTATAGAGCGGCTCCGCGACCGTATCGTACACCGACATCGGCGGCATCCCGAGAACGATTTCGATCGTGCGCAATACCGACGCGGTGCTGTAGTCGGTATGGTGAACGCCCGGTGCGGCATACGGCGAAGCGACGTAGAGCGTCGTGCGTTGATCGTCGACGTGATCGGCCCCGTTCTGCGCGTCGTCTTCGATCGCGAAGATGGCGGTGGTGGCCCAATATGGCGAGTGCGAAACGGCCGCCACGATCTCTCCGAGCGCGTAGTCGTTCTGCGCAACGTAGGCCTGCGGCGTCAGCGCGCCCGGGCGCGTCCCTTCGGTATGATCGTTCGGCAACCGTACGATCTCAAGCTGCGGCAGATCGCCGCGCGCGACGTAGGCGTCGAATTCGCGCTTCCACAAGACGTAGCGGGTTTGGTCCGATATCTGCAGATCGAACCCGGGATATTCGGGGTCGACGTGGCCGAGCAGCCCAGGCATATGCGTGGTGACGACGACGCTTGCGGAGGTCGGATTCGTGACGAACTCGCCGTAATCGCGAAAGCTCACGTGCGCGCGTTGCGCGTCGTCCCACAGGTAGCCGTTATGCGGTACCGAAGCCGTGGCGCCGTCTTCAAAATCGTAGAGCGAGCGGCGGCCCGCGTACACCGATGGCCACATGCGCTCGAGATAGTCGTTCGCGAACGCCGCGGTCGACCAATTGTGGCCGTCGGCGCTCACCTGCGCATCGGCGAAGGTACGGTCGAAGATGCCAAACCGTTCGGCGAGCGCGTGCTGATTCGGTGTGTTCGTTTTGCCGAACCACACTAAACTCGGGTCGCCGTCCGCTCGCGCGATGTCGCCGAGAACCTCGTCGTACGTGCGGTTTTCTTTGATGATGTAGATGACGTGCCGGATCGGGCCGTCGGGACGGATGATGGTATGCTGCGGCGGCAGCCATTGCGGCTGCGCGTCGGCGAGCACCGTAGCGCTCTGCGCGAGGACGCGAGCGGTCACATCGATGCTCCGTAGCGATCCGTCCAGGCTCGAGCCGACGTAGCCGGCCGAGCTGGGCAAAAACGGATCGAACTGCAAGTTGGCTGGGCTGCTCTCGCCTTTTGCGTCGACGACGTACAGATGCGTGCCCAGCGCGGCGACCCCGCTCGGATACCAGCCGGTAGGAATGTAGTCGATCCGCTGCGGAGCGACCAGCGCGAAGGTTGCGACGGCGTTCTCTGCGCCCAGGCTGATATAGAGCCGGCCATCGGCAATCGCGAGTGCGTTTGGCGATGCGCCGAAGCCGCGAACGCGCTCGCCGCGCAATCCGACGGGCGTGACGGCGATCGTACGATCGTCGGCAAGATCGATCGCGCGCACGCTATCGTCGTCGCTCTGCGCGACGTACAGCCTTCCACCGCCGATGGCAAGCGCGCTCGGATGCATGCCGACGGGAACGATCCGAATGCGACGGCTTGCGAGGTCGATACGTGCGAGCGCGTTGCTCCCGCGTAGAGCGACGTACAAACGCTTGCCGTCGGCGGTGAATGCAGCATCGCTCGGGTGCGGCCCAACTGCTATCGTCGTAACGCGTTGCGTTGCGAGATCGACCAGCGTCACGCTGCCGTTGCCGTCGTCGACGGTGGCAACGCTTGCTGCATTTGGAGCGATTGCGACGTTGGCGGGCCACGTCCGCCGGCCGACGGGAATCGCCCGATACGATCCGTCGGTCACATCGACGTCGTCGATGGCATCGGTCCCGGCACCGGCGACCAGCACATGCGTCGCATCGAGCCAGGCCGGTTTTCCGAAGGCGCTCTTGAGCGCAACGACGCGGATGAGGCGTAGGCTCGCCGCATCGAGGACGCGCAGTGCGGGGGGGCCGTCGCCGGCCTCGACCACCGCGATTCGCGCCCCATGCGGCGAGAGTGCAACACCCTGCGGAAAGAGCCCGAGGGATACGGCGGGGCCGCTCGGCGGCGTGATTCGCCACCCGGTCGGGAGCAGAACGGCTGTGATCGTTGTGGCTGCAGCGACGCCCAATAGCAAGAGCACGATAACGACGGATCGGCGGAGCATGGTACGGAGGTGCCACGAAGGCACGCCTGCAACCTTCGATGCTGCCTTGCGGCTCTTGGCAATCGCCGCACGCACGCTAACGTCACGGAGAGTACCTGCTGTGGACTTATCATCGACCACCGTCTATTCCAACGGCCGCTTCTGTCGCTACGATGAGGCAAAGGTCGGGCTGCTCACGCACGGTCTGCAGTACGGAACCGGATGCTTCGAGGGGATTCGCGGATATTGGGTGCCGGAGGATCGCGAGCTCTATCTCGTGCTGCTGCGCGAGCACTACGAGCGGCTGCGTACCTCCGCGAAGATTCTGATGATGGAGTTGCCGCACACGACCGACGAGCTGATCGATATCACGCTCGATTTGGTCGAACGCAATCACTTCGAGACGGATATTTACATCCGCCCGTGCATCTTCAAATCGGCCGAAGATATCGGCGTGCGTCTGCATAACGTGCCGGATTCGTTCGCGATGATTCCGGTGCCGTTCAAAAGCTATCTCGACCCGACCCGCGGGCTCGCGGTCTGCATCAGTTCGTGGCGCCGCGCCGACGATACGATGGCGCCGCCGCGCGCAAAGATCACGGGCTTGTACGTCAACTCGGCGTTAGCCAAGAGCGAAGCGGTCGGAAACGGCTACGATGAGGCGATTCTGCTCTCGCACGACGGGCACGTCGCCGAGGGCTCGGCCGAGAACGTGTTCATCGTGCGCGACGGCAAGCTCTTTACGCCGGACCCATCGCAGAACGTGCTCGAAGGCTGCACGCGCCGAGCGATCATGGCGATCGCGCAGGACGTGTTCGGCATCGAGGTGGTCGAGCGAGCGATCGATCGCGGCGAACTGTACGCGGCGCAAGAGATCTTCTTCACCGGTACCGCCGCGGGCATCGCCCACGTGACCTCCATCGATCGCCGGACCGTGGGCGATGGGACGATCGGTCCGATCGGCAAGAAACTCGGTGAATATTATCTGCGCGTCGTCAACGGTAGGGAACCGGCCTACGCGCAGTGGCTCTCGCCGACGTACGCAAAGACGCGCATCTAGGAGCCCTAGCGCGCCGCTACTGCCCGCCGGCGGCGTCGAGATCGGTGCCGCTACGCCAGTAGCGAACGTCCGACGGCACGTGCGTGCTCACGGAATCGCCAACCGCATCGCCGACGGCGAACGTGTCGATGCCGACGGTGGCCCTCCACGCGGCGAGCCGCTGTTCGTCGCGATATGCGTCACTTGAGAGGCGATGAAAAAACGTGCGTCCGATGCCGCGCGACGGTAAGCCGGTCGTATAGACCGCGATCACGTAGGGCGCTTGCGCGGCGTAGACGATACCGACGTCGTCGAGTGTATCGAAAAAGCTGCCGGTCTTATGCGCGATCGGCACGTCGTCGGGGAGCGGTTCGGGGAGCAGCGTGTTGTACTGGTCCTGCTCGAGAATCGAGATCATCTCGCCGGAGGCCCACGAATCGACCAGACGCCGTTTGGCCATCAACTCGAGAAGGCGGACCATGTCGCTGGGCGAGGAGCGGAGTTCCTGACGCACGTTCCAGCTCGTGGTGCGAACATCGCTGGTCAACACCGTATGACGCAGGCCGAGCTCGCGCATCGTGCGGTTTATTCGTCGCCGGCCGACCAAGCGAATGAGCATGTTGGTGGCCGTGTTGTCGCTGATGTCGATCATCTTTTCGAGCAACTCGGATACCGGATACGTCGTATCGACCGGCAGATCGCACAGCTCGCCCGAACCGTAATCCTTATCGCTCGCTAAGAGCGTTACGTGTCGCTGTAAATTGAATCGCCCGGCTTCGAGTTGTTTGAAGACCTCGATCATGACCGGAATCTTGATCGTCGAAGCGGCGGGCATACTGCGGCTCTGATTGTAACCGGCGCTATAACCGGTCGAGAGATCCATCACTTCGACGGCGCTGGCAGCGGGCAAGCGTGCCGCAAGCGTACGGACATCCGCTCGTAACTCGGCTAGTGGTTGCGGAACGGCGTAAGCGCGCGCAACCCCCATATTCGAAGCGAGCAGCGATGCAACGGCGGCGAGTATCGCATAACGGCGACGCAGACCCGATGTATCGTTCACGTTGCGACGTATTGTAGCAAACATAGAGTCAAAAGTCCTACTTACTGGAAATTATTCCCTTAATACGGAACGCCGTCAGCTTTCGGCGGGCGCACTTTGCCCGTGATACCCGCTAGCGCGATCAACGCTGCGACGTATGGAAGTGCGGACATCGCGCTTGGCGGGAGCCACGCGATGCGGCCTTCGAGGACGAACTGCAATGCTTCGAAGAGCCCGAACACCAACGCCGCACCGGTCGCACCTAGCGGCGTCCAACGTCCGAAGATGACCGCGGCCAGCGCGATGAAGCCGCGACCGGCGGTCATCCCTTCGGAGTAGAGATTGAGCTCTCCGATCGAGAGGAACGCGCCGCCCAAACCGGCGAGCGCGCCGCTGAGCACCACCGCGTACGTGCGCAACAGCAACGGGTTGAGCCCGGCCGACGTCACCGCAGACGGATTCTCGCCGCAAGCCCGTACGCGCAGCCCCCAGGGCGTGCGGTAAAGCACGACGTGCAACGCTCCGGCGAGCGCGAACGCGAGGACGACGAGGGTCCAGTAGTTCGACCCCAAGGCGCGCACCTGAACGCTAGCGCCCGGTTGGTTGAAGAGCAGAACGAGCCCGTACGCGGCTCCGCCCGTGCAGATGAGGTTGATGCCCGTACCGGCGACGATTTGATCGACTTTGAAACGCGTCGCCGCCAGGGCTAGAACGTACCCGAATGCCGCACCGGCCGCGACGCCCGCCGTCAGCCCGAGGATCGGGCTGCCCGTCGCATACGACACGATGACCGCGAAGAACGCGCCGGCCACCATCATGCCTTCCAGGCCGATGTTGATGACGCCGGACCGCTCCGATATCACGCCGCCCAGCGCCGCATAGACGATCGGCGTCGCTTTGATGAGCGTGAGAACGACGAGCGTTATCGCGAGGGTCATAGCGCGGCTCCCATCATCATGCAACCTCGGTGCGCGCGGCGACGTAGCGACGCGCGGCGAGTACGAGAATAATCAAACCTTCGATCAGATGGATTGCATCCTTGGGCACTTGCGCGCTTGCCTGCATAGCAAGGCCGCCCGCTTCGAGGATGCCGAAACCAAACGCCGCGACGCACACCCACAGCGGGTTCAAATCGCCGACGAGCGCGACCGCGATCGCCGTGAATCCGTAACCGGGCGAGAGCTGCGTGTTGAATCGATGCAACTCGCCCGTGACGATGACTGCGCCGCCGACGCCCGCGATCGCGCCCGAGAGCGCGAGCGAGAGCCACGTGAGACGCCGCAGATCGATGCCGCTGCGCCGCGCCGCTTCGGGCGCTTCGCCGACGGCGCGCAGGTCGTAACCAAAGACGGTGCGGGTGAAGACGAACTGCAATACTACCGCGATCGCCAGCGCAACCACGAGTCCGATTGAGAGACGCGTGTGCGGCAGCAGCGTGGGTAGCCAGTACTGTGGTGCGAGCCACGCCGTCTCGGCGCCGCTCGCCAGCGGCCCCTTTAACGGCCCGCTCACCAAATCGAGCGCGAGAAACGCGGCGACGAAATTGAGCATGAGCGTTGCGATGATCTCGCTCGCTCCAAAGCGCGCCTTCATCCAGCCCGCGATGCCGCCCCAGATGCCGCCGCCCACCGCTCCGAGCAGCAGCAGCAGCGTGATTTCGACCACCGGCGGAAGCGCGATCGCCGCGCCGACCGCGCCCGCGAAGAGTCCGCCCATCAGCAGCTGCCCCTCCGCGCCGATGTTGAACAGCCCCGCTCGAAACGCGAGCGTGATGCCGAGCGCGGGAAAGAGCAGCGAGGTGGTGGCCACGAGCGTTTCGCCGAGCTCGTTGCGCCCGCCCAGCGCCCCCAAGAACAGCGCCGAAAATCCGTCGATCGGGCTGGTTCCCGCGACGACCATCGCGAGCGACATGAGGACGACGATCAGCAGTATCGCACCCAGCGGCCCGGAGAGCGTTGAAAGCGTCCGCTTCATGCAATGCCCGCCATCAGGCGTCCGATCTGTGCTCGTTCGACCGCTTCTCTCTCGAACGCGCCGACGATCGTACCGCGATACATCACGAGAATGCGGTCCGCGAGCGACAGAATCTCATCGAGTTCGAACGAGATCAGCAAGACCGCCGCCCCTTCGTTGCGCGCCTGCATCAAGCGCGACTGCACCAGCGCGCTCGCGCCGACGTCGATGCCGCGCGTCGGATTGTACGCAACGATCAGACTCGGCGCGTCTATAAGCGCGCGGCCGACCACGACCTTCTGCTGATTCCCGCCGGAGAGGTGCTTTACCGTGGCGTCGAGCGACGGCGTACGGACGTCGTACCGCTCGACGATCTGCCGCGCGTCTTCGCGAGCGTGGACCCGATCGATGAGCATGCCGCGGCGCGAACGCGCTCGGTACTGGCGGCCGAGAATCGCGTTCTCTACGATCGACCAATTCGGGACGAGCGCCTCGGCAAGCCGGTCCTGCGGAATAATTCCGATGCGCGCGTGGGGCGGCCGCTCGATGGTGCCCCGATAGGGAATGACCCCGGCCAGCGCGTCCGCGAGCGCGCTCTGCCCGTTGCCCTCGACGCCGGCAATGCCGACGATCTCGCCCGAGCGTACCTCGAACGTCACGCCGCGCACGGCGCGTTCGTCCTCTCCGCCGTGGAGGTCCGCAACGCGCAAACACGGTGCGTGCGTGGTTGCGGCGCGCGCGGCAACCGGCGGGAGGTCGCCGCCGACCATCGCCCGAGCGAGTTGCTCCCCACTGGTCTGCACGGCAAGCGTTCGTTCCACGATCCCACCGTGACGCATCACGCTGACGCGATGCGCGTAGGCCATCACTTCGGCGAGTTTGTGGGTGACGATCATGATTGCGGTGCCGCGTTTGGCCAAAGCGGTGACGGTAGCGAAAAAACTGGCGATCTCGGCGGGTGCCAGCGCGGCGGTCGGTTCGTCCAATAAGAGGATGGCCGGTTCGCGATCGAGCTCGCGCAGTAATTCGACGCGTTGTTGAATGCCGACCGGCAATTCGTCGACGAACGCATCGGGGTCGATCTCGAGCCCGTTGCGTTGCGCGAGCGCGATAACGTGCGCGTGCGCCGCGGCGGCGTCGATGCGCCAGCCGCGCCGCGGCTCGCGGCCGAGCAAGACATTCTCCCAGACGCGCAGCCGCCCCGCCAGCTCGAAATGCTGGTGCACCAAGCCGACCGCGCCGCGGGCTTCAACCGTTCCACGGTCGGGACGCACTTCGCCGAACGCGATCGATGCGAGCGTCGATTTTCCGGCACCGTTTTCGCCGACCAACGCGTGGATCTCACCGGGAAAGAGTTCCAGATCGACGTCGTCGACCGCGACCACGCCGGGATACGTCTTGCGAATGTCGCGAAGCAGAAGAACGGGTTGCGCGGAGCCCTGCATCAGAGTGCGACCGGCTTGAACGTCGCGAGTTTCGCGCGCGTATCCGGCGGGTCGATCTCGCCGCTCACGATCGCGCGCCGGATGAGCTCGAGGCGCGCTAGGCGCGCGGGGCCGATCGCTTTACGCGTATATTTGAAGTCGGTCAATCCGATGGCTCCGTCTTTGAGGCCAAGCACCAGGTGCCCGGTGAGGGGCTTGCCGCGCTGAATCGCCCGGCCGACATCGAACACCGCGACGTCGACTTTTTTTACCATCGAGGTGAGAATGCGTCCTGGCGCGAGCGCATCTTGGTTGGAGTCCACACCGATCACGTAGTCGGTGTCGCGCGATTTCACCGCGTCGATGGCACCCAAGCCGGCCTTACCGGCGGCCGTGTAGACGATATCGGCGCCCGAATCGAAGAGTACGTTGGCGAGCTCTTGCCCCGAAGCGACGTCGTCGAAGCTGCCGACGTACTTCACGTCGACGCGGATATTCGGGTCGATCTCGCGCGCCCCGGCCGTATATCCGGCCTCGAACTTTCGCAGGAGCGGAATATCTTGGCCGCCCAGAAATGCGATGTGGTGCGTCTTGCTCATCATTGCGGCCAGCGCACCGGCGAGAAAGGAGCCGTCCTGTTCTCGAAACGTTACCGAGACAACGTTCGGGTCGGGAACGACCGCGTCGATAATCGCGTAATGCTGGTGCGGATGCTCCTTGGCGATTTGATCGAGATCGAGGCTCATCAGAAACCCGATCGCGTAGATCATTTGAAAATGCAGGTTCGTTAGCGCGCTGAGGTTAGGCTCGTAATCCGCGGCGGAGCGAGACTGCAGCACTTGGATGTAGGCGCCGAGTTGCGCGCGCGCGCGAAGCAAGCCGCGATACGCCGAGTCGTTGAACGATCGGTCGCCTAGGCCGCCGACGTCGGTGACCATGCCGAGCGTGAGCTGCCCCGGCCGCGGCCCGGGATGGTGCAGCCCGCAGCCCGCAAGGCAGAGGGCGGACGCCATCAACAGAGCGACGAGCGCCTTCTGTTTCATCGTCGGCTCTGTACGACCCAGGGGAGCCATTGCCTGCGTACCGAAGCCGCTCGGAAATGGTACGAGATTTACGGCACGAGCCGCCGCGACGATGGAGCGAACAGGTTGGCGGCATTCGGTGGCTGCCGCGGCTGATCGATAAAACGCGCAGCGCGCTGCACGGCACGCTCGGAAGTTATCTCTTCGGGCAGAGCCCGATGGATCGCGCGTTGCTGGAACGATTGGGACTGAGCCACCGCGCCTTTGCCGAGATCGTAGCGGATGCGCTCGACGACGATGCCGTGCTCGCCGCGCTGCGTGCACGCGATCCAAAGGGCGTTGCGCGCGCTCGCGAATGGAGCGATGCCTTACCGCAACGCTCGCGCGTCTTTCTCTTCATCATCGATCTCGACGATGGGTATATCGGAGGCGGCTGGCGATTGCTGAAAATCCCGGCCAACGTTGCGAGTGGTGCCCTGACGTGGACGGTGAAGCGGCTCTTTCCATCGCGCGCGGCGCGCCCCCTACGCGAGAGCGGGCACTCGGGTAAGGCGAACGGAGGGTCTCCGTGAACGCTACGCTCTCCGCGATTTCAGGGGTTGAGATCATCGGCGTTCCGATGGATTTAGGCGCCAGCCGCCGCGGCGTCGACATGGGCCCGGCGGCCGTACGATACGCGAAGCTCTACGAACGATTGCGCGCGCTAGGCGTCGAACACATCGTCGACCACGGCAACCTGCACGTGCCGATTCGCGAGTCGATCGAAGCGGGTGAAGCGGGCGCAAAGTACTTCTCCGTCATCCAGCGCGTCTGCGATGAACTCGCCGGATTGGTGGAGTCGGCGATTCACGCGGAGCGGATGCCGATCGTGCTGGGCGGCGATCACTCCATCGCGATGGGAACGCTCGCGGGTCTGACGCGCGCGTACGGCAATGCTCCGGGCGTGGTATGGATCGACGCGCACGCCGATATCAACAACCCGCAAAGTTCACCGTCGGGAAACGTCCACGGCATGCCGCTCTGGTTCGCGCTCGAACGCGGATACGCGCTGGCGGAGAACACCGTGCTGATCGGCCTGCGCGATGTCGACGTGGTTGAGAAACGCATCCTGCACGAATCCGGCGTGCGCGCGTTCTCGATGACCGATGTCGATAAGCTCGGCATGACGCGCGTGATGGAAGAAGCGTTGAGGGTTGCGGGCGCCGGCGGACGACGCATCCACGTCTCGTTCGACATGGACGGCATCGACCCGAGCGAAGCACCGGGGACGGGCACGCCGGTCAAAGGCGGCCTGAGCTATCGCGAAGCGCACCTCGCCATGGAGATGCTTGCCGAATCCCGCACGCTCGGATCGATCGAGATGGTGGAGATCAATCCGATTCTCGACAACCGCAATCAAACGGCCGCGCTCGCGGTCGGCCTCATCTGCTCGGGTCTCGGCAAATCCATTCTGTGAACGCCTTGCGGCTCGCCGCAATACGCACGCACGGACCCCTGCGAGCGGACGCGATGCGTTCGCTCGCCGCATATCTTACCGAGCACGTTCCCGACGTGCTCGCAATCCACGGGGTCGATGAGGGCGATGCGTTAGCGCTCGCCACGCGCTTCGAATACGGCTGGGGCTATCGCGGAAGCGAAGCGCTGTTTTGGTCGAGCGCGTATCGCGCTCGTGCGATTCACGATCGCTATCTCCCGGCCCCGCTGCTGCGCCCCTTCGAACGGCGCGGATTGCTGTGCATCGAGGGCGAGCGCGGAACGGCCGCGCTCGCGCTGAGCGCCGTGCAGTTTTCACCCGATCGCGCACGCGCGCACGAAGTGCGGTTCGTGCGCGAGCAATTGCGCCGAATGGACGGCGATGCATTGCTTTTCGCGGCCGCGTTCGATCGGCGTTTGCGGCTGCAGTCGCTCGGCTTTACGGTAGTTGCCGCACCCGAAGGCAGTGACACGTTGGCGATCGGCTTGCGCGGCTTCGCTGCGGGCAGCGCAACGGCGGAGAACGCGGCGTTCGGTAGCGCGCTGCGACTTACGACGCGCAGCTAGAGTTTGATGGTTGCGCGTCCCAGGCATGGAATGCCGCCGCCGCAGACCGATGGATCCCAGCGGGCGGTAGCGAGCAACGCTCCGATGTTGGCTTCGGTGGCGGCATCGAGCGGGGGCTGGAAGACGACCTGTTTGGTGTGTCCGTCATCGTCGACGGTGACCAGCAGCGTTACGTGGACTCCGAGAGCGACGAGCGCTTTGAAGACGCTTGGGTCGAGTACCGGGTCGTGCTCTTCGGCTCCGAGGGGCAAGTAGCCGACCACTGCATCGCGCGCGACGCTTGCGATTTTACGCACGGGCTGCGGCGTCGGCGTGGCCTGCGGCGCGCCGGTGCCGGACGATACGGCTACCGGCGCAGCGACCGCGGCCGCCGGAGCGGCGGCAACGGCTAGAACCCGCGCCGGTTTTTTGGCTACGCGATGTACTATGCGAGGCAACGCCGTACCGGCGGGCGCGGGGCTTCGCAATGGTTGCGATGCGTGTGCGGCGGCTTTGGCAGCGCGCGGGTGCGGCGGTTTCGCCCGCGTCTGGATCACGATCCGTTCGACCGGGGAGAAGGCGAGGGTTTCGAGCGTTTGGTCGCGCGACGGCGCGACGATGGCCGGAACGAACAGCGCCGCCGTTCCGTGCAGCAGCAGCGAAGCCAGGAGCGCAGCTTCCAGCGGCCTTCGTCGTAGCGCCATCGCGAGGTTCATGCAGCCCCCTCAAGGGTGTGTCCCGTCACAGCGTTCGTACGCGCCAGGTCGTGACGATCCCCTTTATCGCGCCGCCGAGCAGGGCCGGCTTAAGCGGATTTCGCAGAGAGGGGCATGATCGATACGGAGATCGTCCTCTATCAGGCTGAGTGGTGCGGATACTGCGCGCGCGTCCGCTCCAAATTTACGGATATGTTGCTCGACTACAAGTGCGTGAACGTCCCTCCGGAACATCATAAGCGAACGCTGCTCAAGGAGATGTTCGGCGTCACCGGCATTCCCTCGATGACCGACGGCGACGTGAAGATCGCCGACGACGACGATGCGATTATCGCCTACGTTCGCGAGCGGTACGGCAAGAAATAGCGCCGCACGTTGCCGCTTATCGAGCGACGATCGTGGCTGCGACCGCGGCGCCGGCAAGGGTGGCGGCAAAGTTCACCGCATCGTTTTCGAACCACGCGATGCCGCGGCGGACAACGGTGGCGGTACCGCAGATGTGAGGGTTGCTTTCACAATCGCGCTTACATGAGGGGCAGTAGCGTAATGCCTGCACGCTGCCGCCGAGCAGCGAATCGACGGTTGCGCCGATAAATCCGGCTAGTGCGATGGGCCAGAACGGCGCGACGTGCGCGGCCTGCGCTACGAGCGCTACCGCTACCGCGCCGATCGCCGCAGCGGCGGTTCCCGCTGCCGAGATACCGCCCGAAAGCCCGGCTGCGAGCGGCCGCAGAGTCAGGATCGAGCGGGGCCGCCCCCCGATCCAGGTGCCGATCTCCGTGCCCCACGTGTCGGCGGACGCCGCCGCAAAGGCGCCCGCAAAGGCCGCTGCAAAGGCGACTGCAAGCGGCGCTCCCAGAAATCGCGCGAGAACGATGGCGGACGCCGCGATGCCGCCGTTCGCAAGCACTTGGCGCGCATCGCGTGCGCCGGATTTTGCAATATCCACGAGCCCGCGCTTGCGCTCGCGCCCCAGTCGCGAGAGCAGAGCCGACGGAACGAAGAAGGCGAAGAGCACGAGCGCCGAGGGCCATCCGCCGGCACCGAAGGTAGCGGCGCCGATCGCCCACGCGGCGATTGCACCGGAGCGATCCAGCGCGCGCGCTCGGAATGCGGCGTACGCGACGATCGCCGCAAGCCCGCATCCGAACGCGATCTGCGTCACGCGGTTGCGTGTGCCCCGAAATGGCGATCGAGCGCGTCGAGCAATCCGTCGGTGGTGAACACGTCGGCCACGACGTCCGGTTCCAGGCCGATCGCCCGCGCCGCGTCTGCGGTGATCGGCCCAATGCAGGCCACCACCTTACCGCGCGCCGCATCGCGCGCCGCGGCTTCGCCGCCTAACGACGCCGCAAAAGCATCGACCGTGCTCGCGCTGGTAAAGGTGAGGATGTCGGCGCGTTCCACGTTGCCGGCGAACGCATCGTCGTGGGAGAACGTCGTCTTATATGCTGCGGCAACCGTTACGTCGCGATCGGCGTCGCGGAGCATCTGCGGCAACACGTCGCGCGCATCTTGCGCGCAATAGATCGCGATCCGATCGCCTTCGCGCGTCGCTTCGATCAGTGCGCGAGCGATCTCTTCGCCGACGAACGCGGCCGGAACCAGATCCGGTCGCACGCCGTAGCGCTCCAAACGCTGCGCGGTTTTACTGCCGATCGCCGCGATCTTTACGCCGCCCAGCAGGCGCGCATCCGCGGCCAGCGATCGCACCCGGTCGAAAAATGCATCGACGCCGTTTTGCGAGGTGAAGACGATCCATGCGTAGTTCGCGATCTCATCGACGAGCCGGTGCGCCGCATGGACGTCGTCGGGCGGCCCGATCTCGATGGCGGGTGCGAGGATCGGTTCGATGCCGCGCGCGTAGAGCGCTCGTGCGAAGGATTCCGCTTGGGCGGCCGGGCGCGTCACCAGGACGCGCTTCCCAAAGAGCGCGCCGCTGTCGAACCACGCGACGTCTTCGCGCACCGTGACGACGTCGCCGATGATGACGATGGCCGGTGCGCCGAGCCCCGCGCGTTGCGCCTCCTTCGCGATCGTAGCGAGCGTCGCGACGATGGTGCGCTGCGTCGGGCGCGTGCCGTCCTGAATCACGGCGGCGGGGGTGGATGGCGCGAGGCCGTGCGTGACGAGCTTCTCCGCGATCGCTGCGAGGTTGCCCATCGCCATGAGGAGCACGAGCGTGCGATGCGGGTCGGCCAGTTTCGCCCAGTCCAGCGTCGATTCGGGCTTGGTCGGGTCTTCGTGCCCGGTCGCTACCGTAAACGCGGTGTTGTGGTCGCGATGCGTCACCGGAATCCCGGCATAGGCGGGCGCCGCGACCGACGAACTGATGCCGGGAACGATTTCGAACGGAATGCCCGCCGCGCGAAGTTCTTGCGCTTCTTCGGCTCCGCGGCCGAAGACGAACGGATCGCCGCCCTTCAGGCGCACGACGCGCTTGCCCTCGCGTGCTTTGCGTACGATCAGCGCTTCGATCTCGCTCTGCGGCAGCGCGTGGTTGCCGCCGCGTTTGCCGACAAAAATGCATTCGCAATCCGGCCGAACCATCGCGACGGTCGGGTCGCTGGCGAGCGCGTCGTACAGCAACACTTCCGCGTTGCGCAGCGCTTCGGCGGCGCGTAACGTCAGCAGGCCCGGATCGCCCGGGCCCGCGCCTACGAGGTAGACCTTGCCTGGATGGCTACTCATCCGTGTCGATTGCGGCCGAGGCCGGCAGCAGATGGGCGATGTGATCGGCGAGATCGAGTTCGAAGAGTTCGTCGAGCACGCGTGCGTGCGAAATCGCCTCGGAGTGATTGCGCGATGCGGTCGCGCGAATGCGGGTAACGGCCGAATGGAGCAACTTCGAAACGATCGTCATCGACATGCCGGCGACCAGCATCTTCTCGCGTTCGGTCAATTCGGGGCAGCGAGCGAACAGCCGCGCGACCTCGGATTCGCGGATCGCTTCGGCTTTGCGGGTCAGCGAGGAGATGATCGGTACGGCTACGCGCGCGCGGTACCATTCGTCGAATCGCTCGATGTAGGATTCGATGATCTCTTCAACATCCGGAATCGATTCGCGTCGCGCGTCCAAGTGCCGGTCGACGACGGATTTGAGCCCGTCGATATCGACCATCGTCACGTTGGGAATCTCGACGACGCTGGGTTCGGCATCGCGCGGTACCGCGATGTCGATGATAAAGAGCGGCCGCTCCGGGCGCGCCGACATCGCTGCCGCGATGTTCTCGCGCGTGAGCACGAAGTGCGATGCGCCGGTGGACGTCACGACGATGTCGGCGGAGGAGAGCGCTTCCACCAGCCCCGGCATCTCGACGGCTTCGCCGAACCCGACCTCGGCGATCAAATCCTGTGCGCGCGACATCGTGCGATTGGTGACGATCAGGTGCGTCGCGCCTTCGTGCCGCAGGCGTTTGACCGCGGTGCGGCCCATCTTTCCCGCGCCGATGACGACGACCGAACGGCTGTCGAGCGATCCCAGCCGAGCTTTCGCAGCTTCGATCGCGGCGGTCGCGATGGAGACGGATTCATCGCCGATGTGCGTCTGCGAACGGGCGGTCTTTCCGGCATTGAGGGCTTCGCGAAAGAGCCGGTGCAAGCTCTTGCCCAGGACTTTGGCTTGGTGCGCCGCGATGTACGCGTCCTTGACCTGGCCCAAGATCTCGGCTTCGCCGATCAGCATCGAATCCAAGCCGGTCGCGACGCGGAACAGGTGCTCGACCGCCTGGCGCCCGAGCAGCGTGTACATATACGAATCCAGGTCGTATCGGGTGCGCGCCGAGCCGTGGCCGAAATTGCCCAGGAACGATTTGAGCTGCACGACGCCGGCTTCGTAATCATCCAACTCGGCGTAGATTTCGAGGCGGCCGCAGGTTTGCAGCATCGCGGCTTCTTTGACGGCGCCGTAATCGCGCAGGGCCGTCAGCGCTTCGGCCATACGGGAGGCGGGAAATGCGTGGCGCTCGCGGACTTCCACGGGAGCGGTGTTGTGGGAGAGCCCCAAGCAAACGATCGGCACCTAGGCTATCCTCACGATCGATGCACCAGCGAGCCCGCTAACGAACCGGACATATCCCGATCCTACGGCGCCGCGGCGCGGGCGGCAAGTGGATTGATAGCAGGCCTGGCTCACGGGCGCTCGAGGATCTCCGTGAGGCTGGCGTCGGCCGCGGCCAGGGTGAGTTCGATATCGCGCGTGGTATGCGCGCTGGAGACGAAGCCGGCTTCGAACTGCGAAGGGGCGAGATAGATGCCGCGATCGAGCATAGCGTGAAAATACTTCGCGTAGAGTGCCGTATCCGACTTCATGGCGCTCTCTAAATCCGTGATGGGCGGTTCGGCGAAGAACAGGCCGAACATCGAGCCCGCATAGGCGACCGCGTGGGGAACACCGTGCTTGGTAAAGATTTCGGCTAAGCCGTCGGCCATCAGCTTGCTGAGGACCTCGAGGCGGTCGTACAGCGTGGCGTCGTCTCGGACGATACGCAGCGTCGCGATCCCGGCGGCCATCGCCAGGGGGTTGCCCGAGAGCGTGCCTGCGTGGAAGATCGGCCCCTGGGGCGTGAGCTGCTCCATGATCGCAGCCTTTCCCCCAAAGGCTCCCACCGGGAGCCCGCCGCCGATCACCTTGCCCAAGGTCGTCAGATCGGGCATGATGCCCTCGCGCTCCTGGACGCCGCCGCGAGCCACGCGAAAGCCGGTCATCACCTCGTCGAAGATCAGCAGGGCGCCGTGTTCGGTGCAGAGTTCGCGGAGCCGTTGCAGGTAGCCCGGCTTGGGCAGCACCAGGCCCATGTTGCCGACGTACGGCTCGACGATGACGCAGGCGATCTCGTCCGGGTGCGCGTTGAAGGCGACCGCAAGCGCGCCCGAGTCGTTGTACGGCAGCACGATCGTATCGGCCGCCGTCGCCTGCGTGATGCCCGGAGAGTTCGGGACGCCGAGGGTGAGCGCGCTCGAGCCCGCCGCAATGAGAAACGGATCGGCGGCGCCGTGGTAACAGCCGGCAAATTTCACGATCTTCTCGCGATGCGTGTATCCGCGCGCAAGGCGCACCGCGTTCATCGTCGCTTCGGTGCCGCTCGAAGTGAAGCGCACGCGCTCGACGCTCGGCACCATCGCGCACACGAGTTCGGCGAGTTCGCTCTCCGCTTCGGTCGGCGTTCCGAACGAGCTGCCGCGCGCGGCGGCGCTCTGTACGGCTTTGACGACGGCGGGGTGCGCGTGCCCGAGAACGAGCGGTCCCCACGAGAGCACGTAATCGATGAATTCGTGGCCGTCGATGTCGAAGATCGTCGCGCCGCTTCCGCTCTTCATGAAGACCGGCGTTCCACCCACGGCCTTGAAGGCGCGCACCGACGAATTGACCCCGCCGGCGATCGAGTTTTTAGCGCGCGCGTAGGCAGAGATCGAACGCTCAAACTTCACGGTGTTCCTTTCGGCGGGGTGGCGCATGCGCGCATCAAATCCTCGGGAGTGTTCACGTTGAGAAACCAGCGATCGTCGCCCGAAATCGTGCGCGAACGCAGCCGTTCGATCAGCGCGTGCATCGCACCCGTGCCCTCGCGCAGCAGGGCGAACCCTTCGCGCAGCAGCGCCGCGCGATCGTAGAGCGCCGCCAGCGGCTCGAGGCGCCCGTCGTGGCGATAGACCACCGCTTCGTCCTCGGGCATCCAGGCCGCGTCGAGACGCTCCAACGCAGCCCGCTCGATGAGCGGGAGATCGCCGGCCACGGCGAAGATGCGGCGCGCCCGCAGCGCTCCGGCCGCACTCACGAGCGCGCCTAACGGGCCCGTATCGGGCCAGCGATCAATCAAGACCGGGCATGCGAGGCGCTCGTCGAGTTCCGGTGAGAAATCTCCGCGCGCCGCGATCGCGATCGGCCAGCGCCCGCCGAGCCGTTCGAAAACGCGCACGAGCAGGGGCTCTCCACCGATCTCGCGTTCGAGTTTACCGGGCAATCGACTCGCCTTACCGCCGGCGAGAATGACGATCGCCGCATCCGTTGCGGCTTCGGTTGGGGAGATCACGCGTGCCGGTGCCTGCGGGCATACTCTTTGGCAAAATAGGTAATGACGATATCCGCTCCCGCGCGTACGAAGCACGCGAGCAATTCGTCGATCGCGCGGTCCCCTTCGATCCAACCGTTGGCGATCGCCCCCTGCAGCATCGCGTATTCGCCGCTCACGTTGTACACCGCGATCGGTACGTCGAACGTGTCGCGCGCCTCGCGCACGATATCCAAATACGGCAATCCCGGCTTGACCATGACGATATCCGCGCCTTCGTCGATATCGAGCGCGATTTCGCGCATCGCTTCGCGCGCGTTGGGCGGGTCCATCTGATAGGTGCGGCGGTCGCCGAATTGCGGCGTCGAATTGGCGGCTTCGCGAAACGGCCCGTAGAATGCCGAGGCGTACTTCGCGCTGTACGCCATGATCGTGATATCGGTAAAGCCGTGCGCGTCGAGGGCGTGGCGAATCGCTTCGACGCGGCCGTCCATCATGTCGGACGGCGCGATGACATCGACGCCAGCCTGCGCGTACGTGACGGCGGCGCGTGCGAGCAGTTCGACCGTCGCATCGTTGTCGACGTTGCCGACGGCGTCGACGATGCCGCACTGCCCGTGGTCGGTGTATTCGCAATTGCAGAGATCGGCGATCACGAGCATATCGGGCAATGCCGCTTTGATCGCGCGCACCGCCCGTTGGACGATGCCGTTCGGGTCGACGTTACCGGACGCAACCGCATCTTTGTGTTCGGGAATGCCGAAGAGCAGGACGCTATTGACGCCCAGCGCCGCGAGTTCGCGCGCTTCGGCAACCGCGCCGTCCATGGTGAAGCGGCTGATTCCGGGCATCGATTGAAGCGGCCCGGCATCGCTTGGGCGCTCGACGATGAAGAGCGGTTGCACGAGGCGATCGACGCGTACGTGGTGTTCGCGGACGAGCGAACGCAAAGTGGGAGTGCGGCGCAGGCGGCGTGGGCGAATCGGCATCATCGTTGGTGGAGTTGCTCCGAAATCAGGGTGACGAAGGCATCGATCGATGCTTCTTCGCAGATGGCGTCCGGGGTAAATCCCGCGGCACTCGCGGCGCTCGCAGATTGCGGCCCCATCGCAGCAACGCGCGGGCGCTGGGTACGGTTGCGAAGCTCGGCGAGATACGGCTCCGCCGCCGCGACCGATCCGCTCGACGGGAACGCCAGCAGATCGGGCATGTTTCCGTGCTCGATCGATGAGGCTGCGGTGATTTCGATCACGGTCGCACCCCGTTCGCGCAGTGCGGCGGCGATGCGGCTGGGGCGATCTTGCGTGCGCGGCAAGAATACGAGCCTTCCGTGGAGCGTGGCCGGCGCTGCCGATCCGGCTTCCAGCATAGCGAGTAAACGCCGGCCCATTTCTACGCCGATCGTCTCGGCCTCGTCGACCGACGTTACGGTGCGTTCGAGCGCGTGACGGTAGACCGGTCCGTTCGGCACCGCATAGGCACCGTCGACGTAAAGCGTCGAATCGTTCAATCGCGCGTGCACGCCGACCGGCGCGTCGCAACCGGCCCGTAATTCGCGCAAGGCGGCACGTTCGCAACGTACGCAAAGCTCGGTGGCTTCGTCGTTGATCGCATCGCGGAGGTGCGCCGTCAGCGCTTTTTCGCCGGAGCGCACCTCAACGGCCAACGCACCTTGCGCCACCGCGGGCACGACGCTGCGGGGGTCGAACGGAACCGTGTGGGTGGCCCGCAGACGCAAACGATTCAGCCCCGCCATCGCGAGTACGATCGCATCGTATTTGCCGTCCCGCAGTTTGCGCAGACGGGTATCCACGTTGCCGCGAATATCGCGAAACTCGAGATCCGGGCGCAGCGCGGCCAGCTGCCAGCGCCGGCGCGGGCTGGAGGTGCCGACGATCGCGCCGCTCGGTAATGCTTCGAAGCTTGGGTACCGTTCGCTGCAGAATGCGTCGCGCGCATCCTCGCGTTGCGAGAACGCCGCGAGTTGCAGATCGGATGGAAGCTCGCTCGGGAGATCCTTGCACGAATGCACCGCATAATCGGCACGCCTGTCGCGCAGCGCGTGCTCTAATTCTTTGACGAAGACGTTGACGCTGCCGATCTCCGCCAGTGGCCGATCCACAACGCGGTCGCCGACCGTGCTGATCGAGAGAATCGAGGTCGCGATGCCGCGCTCGGCCAAGCGTGCCGCGACCCACTTGGTCTGCGTCATCGCCAGGGCGCTGGCGCGCGTCGCGCAGACGATGCTCGACGTACGCGTCGGCGGGGCGTCGCTGCGCAGATGTTCGATCGCGTGCTCCACTTCGTGTTCGGCGAGGATGGGGTTCATGCGCGCGAGTTCCTCGATGGGGCGCTCCGCAAACGCGCGCAACACGGCGGCTCGTTCCGATGGGTCGGGAGCGACGGCTTTAACATACGCTCGCACCCGTGCGAGAGTCCGCGCCGCGGCCGCGTACTCCGGCCCAAAATGCGCTTCGATCTCGCGCGCTATGCGCTTGGAGAACGCCGGGGTGCTGCCGCCCGAATCGATCGAAAAGGTGAGATAGCCGACGCGCACGGTTGCAAGCATCGTAAAATCCGCTCGTTCGGGCGCGATGGCATCGCACGCGAGAATGCCCTGCGCACGCGCGTCGTTCACGACCGCGGCGTTGACGGCTTCGCTGTCGGTTGCCGCTATCACCAGGCGCGCACCCGCCGTATCGCCGGGTGCGTAGGCGCGCTCTTCGCACGAGCCGCCGGTCTCGGTCGCCAACGCACGCAGCCGGGCATCGATCTGCGGAGCGACGATGCGCGTCTGGAAGCCGGAGGCGATGAGCGCCTCGGCTTTTCGTAGGGCGACGTTACCACCGCCGATGATGAGGGCGTGGCGCCCGTCGGGCCGTAAGGCAATAGGGAGCATGGGCTGGACGCATGACTTCCGCACCGGCGCGCCAAAAACTGCACGCACACGTGGGAAGAACGATCGAACGCCCCGCCCGTGCGGCTTTTGTCGGTGCTCTGGTGGCGGCGTTGATCACGCTGCCCGGCCTTGGCGCGGGCACGCTCTGGGATAATAGCGAGACGGCCTATGGCGAAGTGGCGCGCGAGGTGCTGGTTTACCATAGCTGGATCGTCATGCACCTCAACGGTGCGGCCTGGTTCGTACAGCCCCCGCTCTATTTCTGGATCGCCGCCCTGTGCATGAAGCTTTTGGGCGTAACGTCGCTTGCGCTACGCTTGCCAGCCGCGCTGGCGACGATTTGCATGGGCGCTATGACGGGTTATGCCGTCTCCCGTCAAGTTGGGACGCGCGTCGGCATCTATGCCAGCGTGATCCTCTCGAGTTGCCTCATGCAAGCCGTGATCGGACGCCTCGCGATCATGGACGCCCTGCTCGATCTGAGCGTCGCGCTCACGATTTTTTGGTGGTTTCGCAGCATCGAAGCGGGGGAAGACCGCTACTTCATCTACGGATGGATCGCGGCCGGCTTCGGCTTCCTGGCCAAGGGGCTGGTAGCGCCGGTCGTCGCGCTGATGGTGATGGCTCCGTTTGTGGTTTGGAACGTTCGAGCCGAGCGCACGAGGTTACCCTCGTTGCGCGCGTGGGTGCTGGGCATCGGCGCGTGCGTCGCAATCTCCGCACCGTGGCTCGTCGCCATCGCGGTCCATTCCGGTATCGGCGCGCTGATCGATCTGGTCGTGCACTACACGTTCGGGCGCTATACCGGCGTCATCGAAAATCAGGCCGGGCCGATCTGGTACTACCTACCGGTGATGATCCTGGGATTCTTCCCGTGGATCGCGTTTTTGCCGATGGCGCTGGTCTACGGCGTGCAACAGCTCCGCGCGAGTTCGGCCGGCGATCCGAGCGTGGCAAGGCTGTGGCGACTGGGCATCAGCTGGATCGTCGTCCCGTTGGTGTTCTTCAGCTTCGCGCGGACCAAATTGCCGAATTACGTGGCGCTCGAATTTCCGGCGCTGGCGTTGGTGACGGCGCTGTATTTCGATGCGATGGTGCGGCGCGGCGTCTCTCGCGCCGCGATCGTCTCGGCTGCGACGGTGCCGATCTTCATCGGCATGATCGCATTTGCGCTCTGGGCGTTCTCGCGGGACAATCGGTTTCCGCCGGATGCCTATAGTTTGGTTCCCGATCTCGCGAGCATGGGCGCGGCGATCTTCGTCGGCTCCGCGCTGAGCGCGGTGCTGTTCGCGCGCCGGGCTACGATGGGCATCGCACCCTATGCGCTCGTCGCGGCGACGCTGGTGGCGATGGACGTGCTTGCGCTCTTCGCGCTTCCGAAATCCGATCGCTTCAAACCGGTGCCGCAATTGGCAGCCATCATCGAGCGCGATCGGCGACCCGGGGACGTCGTGGCGATCCAGAGCTATCGCGGCGCCAATTCGCTGGTGTTTTACACGCAGCCGGGCGTGCAGATTCTGGCGCCCGCAGGCGTCGCGCCCAACAATGATGCCGCGAGCCCCCGCGCGGTCGTGTGCGCCGCGCCGCGCGTCTGGCTGGTCGCACCCAAAGCGCGCCCGGCCTACGACCCGACCTACGGCCGGAAGCGCCGCATCGTCGCGCAGTCCGGCAGCGCCGCCCTTTTCCTGATCGATGGACCACGCTGTGGAAATCCCAGGGGTGTCTAAGCCCGCTCTCTTATGGTTGGCGCGTGCCTGCACACCCTAAAGTGCTCGTCGTCGACGACGAACTGCATATTCGCGAGCTGGTCGCTTTTATATTGGACGACTCGGGTTACGAGATCCGCGGCGTTCCCGACGGCTTCGAAGCGCTGCGGGTTCTAGAGACCTGGACGCCGGACGTGATTCTGCTGGATATCATGATGCCGAAGCTCGACGGCTTCGAACTCTTGCCGAAGCTGCGCCAAGTCACCGACGCGCCGGTGATCGTCCTGAGCGCTCGCGGCGACGTCCAGGATCGCGTCGCGGGCTTAGTACGCGGCGCCGACGACTACGTCAGCAAGCCGTTCGACCCCCGCGAACTCGAGGCGCGGATCGCCAAAGCGTTGCGCCGTCCCAAGTTGGCGGCGACGACGCTGTTGCGATACGCGGACCTCACGATGGATTTGGAGACGCACAGCGTAACCCGCGGCTCGCGCGCGATTCACCTCACGCGACGCGAGTTCGATTTACTGCAACGGCTGATGCGTTTTCCCCGGCGCGTTTTTTCGCGGGACGAACTGATCGAACACGTCTGGGGCTCCGATAGCAGCGTCGGTACCGGGGTCATCGAAACGTACGTTTCGTATCTGCGCGCCAAAATCGATAGCGGAACGTCCAACCCGCTGATCCGCACGCTGCGAGGTGTCGGTTACTCGCTGCGCGACGGATGAAATTCCGCCAGCTTCGCAACCGATTAACCTGGTGGTATGCGCTGCCGGTCATCGCGCTGGTTATCGCGATCGCGGTCGGCGGCGTCTCGATCCTCTTGCACGAAGCGGGACGCGGCATCCAGGAGCGTCTGCAGCTAGCCGCTCAAGACGTGGCGCGCCGGCCCGAGCAAGTCCGCGACCACTATGCGGGCGCGGCCGACCTCATCGTGATCGTGTTTCGTCGCGACGGGGCGGTGCTCTCGACGCAAACGATGCCGCCGTTCGATCGCGGCCCCCGCCTGGGTGCAGCCCGTTCGCGCCAACCCGGCTTCGCTACCGGGTTCGTCCTCGCGCCGTTCGGCGTGCACCCCGTCGTGGTAGAACGCAAAGGCTGGCGCGTCGTCGTGCTCCCTAGGATCCAGTGGCTTGCAGACATTCTGCGATGGTACGCGCTGGTGGCAGCGCTCGTCGTCGTGGCGGCGTCCTGTTTGGCATGGATCATCGCTCGGTACGTTTCCGCCAAAGCCGTCGCACCGTTGGTCGAAATGGCGAACGCGCTGGATCGTTTGGCGGGAGGCGAGTTTACCGTTGCGCCGATTCGCACTGACGACCGCAGCGAGCTTGGACACTTAGTTACGCTCTTTAACCATGCGGCCGATTCGATCGCGGTTTCGATGGAAGAGCGCCGGCGTTCGGAGGCGATGATGCGCCAGTTCGTGGCGGATGCCGGGCATCAGCTGCGAACGCCGCTCACCGTCATCCTCGGCTACGTCGATATCTTGGGCGCGCGCTCCGGCAACGCCGACCCGAAGATGATGCACGTGTTCGACGTGATGCATATCGAAGGCCAGCGCATGCGCCGGTTGATCGATCAACTCTTGACGCTCGCGCGAATGGACCGTGAAGAGGAACCGCGCGACGAACGCGTTCTGATGTCGAGTATGGTCGAATCGCTGCGCGACGAGTTTGCGTTTCGCCTCGACCCTCCCGACGTGCACGTCGCGATTGAAGACGATGCGGCCATCTCCGCGAATGCGGACGAACTCTACGAAGCCCTCTACAACGTTCTCGACAACGCGGTCAAGTATGGCGCCGGCGCGCCGATCGATGTGATCCTGCAACGAACGGGCGGCGATATCGCCATCGTTATCCAGGACCGCGGCCCGGGCATTCCGCCCGGCGAACGCGAGCGAATCTTCGATCGATTCTATCGTGGAGAATCTTCGGAGGGTCTGGAAGGTACCGGCCTCGGCATGACGATCGCCCGCCGCGGCATCGAACGCGCGCGCGGCACGATTTCGATCGAGAGCATGGAACCTCACGGCACGCGAGTCGTCGCGGCCTTTCCGATCGCGCAATAACGCAACGAGGGCAGCGCCTGCGCGCTGCCCTCGTTCTCGTGCGTTACGAAGTGCCGTTACTTGTAGCTTGCGACGTCCGCTTCTTTGACGGGCGAGGCTTTGTTCGCGCCGAGCGAACCACGGATGAACGTAATGACGTCGGCGATGTCCTTATTCGAGAGCTGCCCTTTCCACGCGGGCATCTGCCCGTTGTAGGTGGCGCCGGCGACTTGAATCGACCCGTGCAGTCCGTTCAGAACGATTCCGATAACCTTGTGCGGATCGCCGGTGACGACCGGATTATTAGCGAGCGGCGGGATGGCGCCGGGTTGGCCCAGTCCGGTTGCGGCGTGGCAGCCGGAGCAGTTGGTTGCATAGACCTTCGAGCCGTTCGCGTCGGCCGGCGCGGCTGCTACCGTTGCGGGCGCCGCGGCACCGCCGGTCGTACTCGTGGCGGCGCCGGCGGCAGCGGCCGGAGCCGCGAGAATCTGCGCTTCGCTGAGCGACGGCGGCTGCTGCGCCTCTTTTGCAACGATCGAGTTTTGCCCGTAAATAGAGAGCGCGACGATCGCCGCGATCGAGATAAACGTGCCCCAAAGGATCGGAGCGCGCGAGCCGTACGCGCGCGTCGTGCTGCGATCGAGCCACGGCAGTAAGAACACCACCACGACGAAGATCGTCGGAATGATGATCGCCGCGAACATTTCAACCCACGGCGCGTTGCCCAGGAAGATCGGGACGAAGTTGAGCAGGCCGAAGAGCGAGAGAAAGTACCATGCGGGATACGGCGTGAACGCCGAGTTGGTCGGATCGGCCTTCGCGTCGAGGAACGGTGGAAGCACGAACGCGAGGAAGATCACGATCGCGAAGACGATCAGGGACGCAAACGCATCCATGAACATTTGGTCCGGCCAGAACCGTCCGGGTTTGAGCTTGCGCGGATCCTGCGCAACCGGGCCGGCGGGTCCGTTGTGGCGGAAGATCGCCAAGTGCGCGCCGACCAATGCGACCAATGCAGCGGGCATCAACCACACGTGCAGGCCGAAGAAGCGGTTGATCGTGTTGGTGCCCATGACGTTACCGCCTTGAGCGATGCCCTGCAAGATCGCGCCTCCCGGCGGCAATCCGGCGATGTTGAGGGAGACCTGCGAGGCGAAGTACGCATCCATGTCCCACGGCAACAAGTAGCCGGTCAGGCCGAGCACCAAGGTCACGAGCAGCAGCAGCAGCCCGACGATCCACTGCAGTTCGCGCGGCGACTTATAGGCGCCCCAGATCAAGACTTGCAGCAAGTGCAAGAAGACCAGCGCGATCATCGCCGACGAACCCCAATAGTGGATGGACAGGATCATGTGTTCGAACGGGTTCAGGTAGATCGCGCGGGTGGATTCCCATGCGGTCGCGGCCGAGGGCGCGTAGAAGAACGTGAGAAAAATGCCGGTGACGATCTGCATGATCATCGCGAACAACGTCGCGCTGCCGAAGACGTACCAGTAGCTCGCGCCGCCGGGAATGTCTTCCACCAAGAAGTCCTTCGCCATCGAGACGAAGCCGGTGCGCGACTCGATCCAGTTGAGCATCGATGCGATGATCCTTCCTTACGATGTGTACGAGATGACGATGCGGTCGGGCACCGTCGATTTATAGCGAATCCACATGATCTCGGCGACGCCGCTCTGCTCGCGCAGCGGGAGCGGGTCGAGACCGCGCGGTGCCGGGCCGGCAAGGTGTTCGCCATCGAGGGCAAATTGCGATCCGTGGCACGGGCATTCGAACTTATCCGCGCCCTCGTTCCAGGCGAAGCGGCAGCCGAGATGCGGACAGATCGGGCTGAAGATGACGAAGTCCATGTTTACCGCGTCGTAGCCGTCCACCGCGGCCGTGCTGCCCTTCTTGAAGAGGTTGGGGCGCTTGGCCTCAAACTTGGCCGGATCGACCTTGATGCCCCAAACGTACTCCTCGGACGACTGCTCGGGAAGGTACGAATCCTTCGCCTTGAGCTGAAAGGTCAGCTTGACCGGCTTCGCCGTTGCGGCCTGGAGCTGCTTGAGCTCGTCTGCCGTAAGCGGGGACCAGTTGCCCTTCGTCGTTTTGTTCGATGGGAGCAGCGACCCGACGATCGGGATCGCGAGGCCCAGGCCGATGACCCCGCCGATCACGAGTGTGGCGTTAGCCATAAACGTGCGCCGCGTCATCTCCTCGGGCGTGCCGGGGTCGTCGTAGGCGCTGTGGACCGAACGCTGGACGCCCTCTGAGGCATCCGCAGAATGCTTAGACAAAGCTCACTCTCTCCGGAAAGATGAATCGGATCCTTGTTTCCAATGGATTGTAAGCCCGCCCTCTTCCCGGGGGCGAGGACCTAACTCGGAGCGAGCAGACGGATGTCGCTTCGGAGCCCTACATTTTGTAGCTGTGGAGCCCGCTGATCCAGATATTGACGCCCAAATAGCAGAAGATCGCGGTCGCGAACCCGACGATGCTGACCCAGTTCGTTCGCATGCCGCGCCAATTATTGCGGGTGTGCAGATGCATGTATGCGAGATAGACGATCCAAGTCGCCAACGCCGCGGTCTCCTTGGGGTCCCACTGCCAGTAGGCGCCCCACGCTTCCTTCGCCCAAGCCGCTCCGGTGATGATGCCGATGGAGATCAGCGGCAATCCGATGGCGACCGCGCGATAGACGACGATGTCGAGTTGCGCGAGCGTCGGCAACGAGGTGAGCCAGGTCGCGGTGGGGTTGCCCATGGCGGCCGCGGCGGCAATTGCCGGCGTGTCGCGCGTAATCTTGGCTTGCTCGGTACCGGAGTACGAAATATTCGCGCGAGCACCGGCGAAGTTCGCCGGCGTACCGGCGTCGCCGGCGGCGACGAGAGGCCCGGCCGGGCGCGAGCTGTAGTGGCGCTCCGCGTAGTATTTCACGAGATAGATGCACGAGAAGACGAACGCGACCAGAAACGCCGCATACGACGAAACGACGATCGGGACGTGGACCTTGGCCCAGTACGACTGCAGCGACGGTACGGCGGGCATGGTGCCCTCGTTCCAGGTGATGCCGTACGCGAGAAAAATCGCGGCCATCGCCAGCACGAATCCGCCGGCGAACCAGAGCTTGTAACGAATCGCGAAGCCGATGAAAATAGCGACCGACATCGCCGAAAAGAGCGAGAGCGAGCCGTACAGGTTCAGTAGCGGCCAAATATGCGTCAATTCGTAGCGTACGATCAATTGCGCGAACTGGGTAACGCAGCCGGCGATCGCGAGCGGAGCGCCCAAATTGCGCAGCCAGTCCTCGCGCGTAAAGAAGAACATCAAGAGCGCCAGCGCGCCGAGCGTGTAGCACGCTAGTGCCACGATCATCATCAGTTCGTCGACCGAAATATGTGAGCCCATCGTATTAATACGCCTCCGCGGGAGAGAAGTGAGCGCTGGGGCCTGGCGGCTCCATCGAACTCGTGAATTCCGCGATCAATTCGCGGAATTGGGTTTCAAAGATATCGTAGCCCTTTACGGTTGTAGCGGCTAGGCCGACCGTGCAGGTTTGCGCGTGAGCTTCCGCGTCCACGCGCACGTACAAGCGGGCGGGCAGGAAGTAGAACGAGATGATGAGGCCGGCAACGAGCACCAACGCGCCGATGCCGACTAAGGGGATGCCGGGATCGTAGCGATACTGAAAACCGCTGTACAGGACGTAACGGTTCGGGGTAATCTGCCAGCCGCGTCCCAGGTCGATAGCGCTATGCAGCGGGACCAGCGCGGCGCCGGCCGACGAGCCGCCCACGAAAAGATTGAGGACGGTTGCCGGGTCGTTGACGCGCGGGTCCGCGGAGGGTTGCCCGCTGACGCGATCGACGGTCGGGACGAAGCGCGTGTATTCGATCGTGCTCTGCGTCCCGGGAATATCGATCGTGTCGCCTTCTTTTAAGGTGCGATCGGAGAGCGATGCAACGCGCTTGCCGTCGTGCGTCACCAAGAAGCGCATCCCAAAACCGTAGCTCGACTGGTAGTACAGGGTCCCATCGACGTTGATGGGATGGTTGACGCGGACCGTATAGTTTTTCGGCACGCCGCTCTTACCGGTGACCGTGACGTGCGAGACGTAGTCGATCGGTTGGTACACCAAGCCGCTCTTGGTGGCGATCGGAGCGATCGTATATCGGAAACTGTTGAGGTGGAAGATCGCGTGCGTCTGCGGAATTTCCGCGGTTTGGCCAGTGAGTATGGCGGCATCGCCGGAGAAACCCTTAGCCCAGTAGATCGTCGTACCGGCCGCGATGATGACGAATCCGAGATGCGCGATCAACACTCCACGGCGGGCCCAGTTATGCTTATCGGCAAAGCCCCACTCGACGCCGTCGAATTCGCGATTGCGAATATGCCAACCACGGTTACGAAAGAACGCCTCGACCTTCGCGCGGACGCCGGCCTCATCGCCGCGCACGCTCACCGAAGCGTTGAGCGGGATCTTGTCGATTTTCACCGGCCGCAGGGGTGGAAGCCGCGCCGGGATCACGCGCTTGAACGTACACACGGCAAGCGAGAGCAAGATCAATCCGATGATGCCGACGTACCACGGCGAGTGATAGATATTGTCGAAGCCCAGGCGGATGAGCGCTCGAGCGATCGGGGCGGGATAGGCGCTGAAATAGGTACTCGCGTCTTTGCCTTGGTCGACCACGACGCCGATGATCGTAAAGACGCCCCACACCAAGAACAGCGAGACGGCGAATAAGACGTTACCGAAAGTGCGTACGAAGTTATCGTAGGCGGCGTCGAGCGACGAGCGAGTTGCGATCACGACATCTCCAGGCTAGGCGGAAGCTTCAGCGCGCCGCCACGACTTCTCAAGCACGACGATGATCCAAATGGAAACTTCGTACAGAACGTACATGGGGAAAGCAAGCAAGGCCATCGTTAACGGGTTGCCGTCGGGCGCGGCGATGCCGGCGGCGATGACCATTGCAAAAAGTGCGTGGCGCCGGTATTTGCTCAGAAAAGCCGCGCTGACGATTCCCAAGCGAGCGAGACCGATCAAAACGATCGGCAGTTGAAAGATCAGCGCGAAGAGCGCGAGTAAAATCAGTAGAAAATTGAGCGTCTCGCTCACGCCGAAGGTCGGCGTCGCGATCGCATCCGTGATGCTCACCAGCGCCGCGATCACGCGCGGAATGACGATGAAATGCGCGAAGGCCAGGCCCAGCGCCGCCAGAAAAAACGAAGGCGCGATAAAGGCGTACACCATCCGCCGGGTGCGCGGATGCACGGCCGGCACCACGAACATCCAGAGCTGGTATAAGAGCATCGGAAGGCCGACGATGATGCCGCCGATCACCGAGAATTTGATCTCGATGAAGATGACGTCGGCCGGGCCGAACGCGTGGAGCGTGATGCCGTGAAAATATGAGTTCACCATCCATTTGATGATGAATTGCGAGGGATAAAAGAGCACGAGCGCGATGACGCCGACGGTTCCGATCGCGATCAAGAGACGATTACGGAGCTCCCCGAGGTGCTCCGTAAACGACATCTCCTTCTGATCCCAAGCGTGCGGCTCGGTGACGGTATCCTGCAATTAGGCGCTCGGCGTGCCCTTGCCGGCGGTCGGCTGCGGGACCGCTTCGCCGGACATGCTTCCGGCCTCGACGTTGCTCATCGGATCCGCCGCGGCGGTCTGGGCCGCCATACGGGAGCGAGCTTCTTCGCGGGCCTTCGCGGTCGCTTCATCGGCCTCGATCTGCCCCATCATGAATTCTTTCTTCGCCTGCCCGGCGCTGCGCGCCAGCTTCGGAAGCTTGTCGGCTCCGAAGAGCACGGCGCCCACCACCAAGATACCGATAATGATCGGCGCATCGATGATGGCGAAGAGTGGGTGAATGGACATAGGTGGTTATCTCCTCTCCCTACTCAAACGAGCAGGGCATCGGCAAGGTTCGCCAAGCTCTCTTTCGACACGCCTTCCCGAAGAGGCTGCAGCGCCGCCTTCGCGCGCACTACATACTCGCCGATCCGTTCGCGGGTAGCTTCGAGGCCACCCTGGCCGTCGATAGCGCGAATCATGCTACCGATCATCGCGCCGTTCTCGCTTCCGGCATAGAAACGTTCGATCGCCGAACGAAAGTCGCGATCGCCGCGGCCCAGCGCCAAAATCAGGGGAATCGTCATCTTGCGCTCGGTGAGGTCGTTGCCCACCGGCTTGCCGACCGTCAGCTCGTCCGCGGTCATATCGAGCAAGTCGTCGTTCATCTGGAACGCGATCCCGTAGAGCTCGCCGAAGGCGTGCAGCGCGGCGATCTCCTCGCTCGAGCCGCCGCCCATGATGGCCCCGCATTGCGCCGAAGCCGCGAACAGCGATGCCGTTTTCTTGCGCGCGACCTCCAGGTAGCCGCTCACCCCGAGATCGAAGTTGCCGAGGGCGCGAAGCTGCAGCACCTCGCCGTCGCAAATATCGGCCAGGGTCGACGAGAGTACGTTCGGCACCGGATGGGGGTAGTTCGCCGTGACGTTCTTAAAGATCCACGCAAAGAGGTAATCGCCCGCGAGCACGCTGACGCGATTGCCGTAATCGATGGCGGTTGCGTTCACGCCGCGGCGAGTCTTCGCATTGTCGACGACGTCGTCGTGGATCAGCGTCGCAACGTGGATCAATTCCATGTATGCCGCCAAGTGTAGATGCTCCGCTGCATCCCCACCGCACGCTTGCGCGGAGAGCAGCGTCACGCGGGGGCGCAGGCGCTTTCCACCGGCCGCCAGCATGCGCTTTACCGCTTCGGTAATGATCGCGTTGTCGGTCGAAAACGACGATGCGAAGAACGCTTCGACGAGCGCGTAGAGATTCGATTCGCTCTCGAGAGCCCCGTGCATCACGGATTCGTTCCGTAGTGGATGGCGATCGAGCCGCCCATCAGCCGCACGTAGCCGCTCTGCGCGAATCCGACGCGTTCGAATCGCTCGCGGAGCGCGTCCGCATTGGGGTGATGCGTAAGCGAATTGGGCAAATAGGTATAAGCGCGTTTCGAACCGCCGATGATGCCGCCGATCAACGGCACGAGGCCGTAGAAATACAGATCGAATGCCCGTTTGAAGAGCGGGTTGGGCGCCTTGCTTACGTCGAGATTGACGAATCGCGCGCCCGGCCGGAGCACGCGCCGCACTTCGCGCAGCACCTGGTCGATATCCACGACGTTGCGCAGGCTAAACCCCATGGTGGCGCCGTCGAAGCTTGCATCGGCGAACGGCAACGCCATCACGTCGCCTTCCAAAAACGTCGCCCGTCCCCGCGCCTCGCGCGGTGCGCGCGCTCGGGCTCCCGCGAGCATCGGTTCGCAGAAATCGACCCCCGTCAGCTCCAGGCTCGGGTCGGTGCGCAGCAGATGGAACACCACGTCGCCCGTTCCGCAGCACAGGTCGAGAATACGCCCGCCATGGGGGGGTGCGAGGAGCGCGATGGCGCGCTTGCGCCAGCGCTCGTCGAGGCCCGCGGTGAGAACGCGATTGGCGGCGTCGTAGCGAGGGGCGATGTCGGCAAACATCTCGCGCACGAACGCACCCTTGTCATTTCCGGGCGGCCGGAGCGTTGGCGTAGTGCTCATAGTTGATCTGTGCGGCTCTTTCAGAACGCCCCGACCCTCTCCTTGTACCCGAGTCTCTTGCGCCGAGCGGCCTTTGTCGGGAAGTAACGATGTCATGATAACCCTAGCTTCAACCGAGGACGTGCTCCGAGCGTTGCGAATGGCGCGAAACATCACCTGCGCATCGTACGCTTTGCCGCCCGGCCCCGTGCTCGACGGCCTCGCGTCGGCCGCGCAGCGCGGCGCGCACGTCGTGGTTCGTTTGGAAGGCACCCCATACAAGGGTGCCGCAGGCGGGTTGCAACGAGCCAACGCCGCTGCCGTCGCCGCCCTGCGCTCCGCCGGAGCCGACGCGCGATTGCTCCACGGGGCCCCCGGCGAACCAGCCCTGCACGCTAAAGCGATCGTCGCCGATGACGTACTCTATCTCGACGACTGCAACTGGCCGCACGACGGCTGCGATACCATCGTCCGCGAGGGCGCTCCCTCGCGCGCGCGAATCGCCACGAACAAACGCGCCGCGCTCGCATCCGAAGCACGGACGATCGCCGGCGCATCTCGCGATTGCGTCGATATCGAAAGCGAGTCGGTCAGCGCCTACAACTGCGCCTTTGCCGCCATCGACGCACGCGCCGAGCGCGGCGAACGCGTGCGCCTGTTGGTCTCCGCGCGCGATCTACGCGGCAACCCAAAGGAGCGCGCCGCGCTATCGAAGCTCGCGAACGACGGCGTACAGGTGCGAACCTGTTTGGCTAGCGAGAAGTTCGCGCTAGCCGGCGCGCGCGCATGGGTCGGCAGCGCAAACGCCTCCGCCGCATTCGATAAGCCCGATCAAATCGATTGGGGCCTACAAACACGTGCAAAGGATGTCGTCGCACACATACGTTCGCACTTCGAACAACGCTGGATCAAAGCAACGCCGCTAAGAACGGTAAAGTGAAACGATAGCCGGTGAACGCAACGTAGCCTTGAAGGACGGGCGGTCGCAATGCACCGGTCGGGAGCGTGCAGTTTTTTCGACCTGGCCCGGAGGGCCACTTCAAAACTTGTTCTGTCGAAAAAATGCTCGAGCTGAAAAATTTCATGGATGAAATTTTTGGGCGTCTCCCGGCCCAGTGCGTGGGGACCGAGCATCCTTCAACCCCGCATGAGGCCAAAGAGCGATCGCGTTCGCGCATGGCTGCGTGCGATCACCTCGTCCGGAGGCAATCCGAGCAATTCCGCGACGAATGCTACGGTGCGCGCGACGAATGCCGGCTCGTTGCGTTTGCCGCGCAATGGGACCGGCGCGAGATACGGGCAATCGGTCTCGAAGATGAGCGGCTCCAATCCGACCGCGCGAACCGCATCGCGAAGCGCTTGCGCCGTCTTGAACGTGACGACGCCGCCGATACCGAGCGAGAGGCCGAATTCTTCGACGTACGTGCGCGCTTGATCGGCGTCGCCGGTGAAGCAGTGGATGACGCCGCGCATTCCCGGCACGAACTCTTCGCGAAGGATGGCGAGAAAATCGTCGTACGCATCGCGATGGTGGAAGATGACGGGCAAATCGCGTTCGCGTGCGATGCGCAATTGCTTGCGGAGTACCGTTTGTTGCACGTCGCGCGGACTGTGATCGTAGAAGTAGTCGAGCCCGGTCTCGCCGATCGCGACGACGCGAACGTCGGCCAACAGCGGCGCAAACGCGGCCGCAAGGTCATGGGGAGCGTCGATCGCTTCATGCGGGTGCACGCCGACCGAGGAGTAGACGTCGTATGCGCGTGCCGCTGCCAGCGCTCGGGCCGAATCAGCCAGATCGCATCCGACCGTCACGATGGTTGCGACGCCGGCCTCTCGCGCCCGTGCGACGACCGCCTCGCGATCTTCGTCGAATTGTTTATCGTGGATGTGGGCGTGCGAATCGATCACCCCGCTACCTTTTGCAGAGAGGTTATGCGGTCTCCTCGACGTCTTCGACGATGCGATTGCGGCCCTGGTGCTTGGCTTCGTAGAGCGCTCGGTCGGCGCGCGCCACCAGGCTCTCGCCCGTTTCGCCTACATTGGCGGCGGCGACGCCGATGCTGGCGGTGACCGGATCGCCGTTGGCATAGCGCATTCCGCCGAGCGCCACGGCTAAGCGCAGGCGTTCGCCGACGGTCATCGCGACGTCGCGCGACGCGCCCGGCATGACGATCAGAAATTCTTCGCCGCCGATGCGGCCGGGCGTATCGCCGCTGCGCACGGTGGATTTGATGATGTTCCCGATGCGGCGGAGGCAGTCGTCGCCGGCGGCGTGGCCGAGTTGATCGTTGATAGTTTTGAAGTGGTCGATGTCCAGCAAAAGCACGGCGCCGCGATCGGGGATCGCCATCTCCACGAGCATCGTATCGAGCCGATCGAGGGTTGCGGCGCGGTTGTAGAGCGCGGTGAGCCCGTCGATGGTGGCGGCGTTTTGGGCGGCGGCGATCGAGCGCATGTCGCCGAGCAACGGCGCGAGTTCGCGTGCGGCGTTGGTAAATTGCGCGATTTGCTCGCCGCTGAGCGGCCGGTCGTGCCGGCGATGTACGATCAACGCGCCGTTGAGATCGCCCTGCGCGAGCTGAGCGGCGAACGCGTAGGCGACGTAGTACTGGTCGTGAAGCGTAATCGAAGCGGTGCCGCTGAATTTCATGCGCACCAGAAGCCGCCGCCGCATTTCGTCACCGGCGGGACTCAATGCCGGGCCGAGCAGCGTGACCGTGCGCCAAGATTCGACGCGCGAACTCGTTGCCGCGAGTACGGTAACCGTTTCGCCGGGAGACGGGACGCGCAGCGTTGCGAGGATGGCGTTGATCTGCGGTAGCGGGTCGCGATCTCCGAGCATCGCCTGCACGGCATCACGCACTAAACGCAGGCGGTGAAGCTCCGCGGTCTGTTCGTCGATGGTACGCAAGAGTACCGACGTACCGATAACGGGAGCCCACATGGCGGCCGCGAGCGCGACGTTGCCGGCGGCCAGGGAATCACCGACCGCTACCGCCCAGAGCACGTTTGAGCCGCCGACGATCCACGTGCGGGGATCGCGAACCAAACGCTGCCAAACGCGCGTGATACCGATGCGGTACATTGCCGACGACGTGCAGGCGGAGATGCCGAAAACAAAGACGATCGTCACGACGGCGAGCGTCCCCGCAAACGCGAGTAGCGCACCCGGCGTATCGGCTGCGAAGGTCGGAGCGGCTTGCAAGAGCAGCGGAATGAACGCGAGTGCCACGAGCGTGCGCAGGACGCCGTGACGCGCGATGTCGGTGGGAGCGCTGCCGCGGCGCGCAACGGCTGCGATACCGAAGCCGGCGGCGAGCGCTAGGGCCGCTGCAGTCGGGCCGGCCGCCCCATCGATCAAGAAGAGCGGAGCGACGATCGGAAGGTCGAGAAAAGCGGCTTCGGCGGCGCGCCCGCTACGGCGCATGCGCAGTCCGCGGATCGGCAGGGCGTTGAAGGCCACGAGCGCCACGCAAAGCGCGGCGGCGCCGCACAGCAGCCAGAGCTGCGGCGTAAATTGCCGGATGAAGAGCGTGAGTGCGACGGCTAGCCCGGCAATGGCGATAGCGCCGCCGCCGAAGGTAAAGCCGCGGCCCGGGCCGCTCACGCTTGAATCCATCGCGTCAGCTGCCGGTCGCGTCGAGCTCGATGCGTGGAAAGAGCGCATCGCCGAGCGCGATGCGCGTTCCGGGCGCGAGCCCACCCCAAAGCAACGCCTCGTTCCAATCGGCGTCGATGGGGGCGGTTTCCCCAAGCTGGCGCCACATCTCGGCCGTCCGCTCCGGCATCACCGGATGCAACAGCATCGCGAGCCAGCGGATTCCTTCGCAGAGGTCGTAGAGGAGCGCGTCGAGTTCCGTATCCCGTTCCTCGCGGTGGAGGACCCACGGTTTCTGGTCGTCGATACGACGATTGAGCGCGACGACCAGCTCCCACACCGCCTCGAGCGCGCTGCGAAAATCAAGGGTGAGAATGAGGGTGCGCACGCGTTGCGGCAGCGCGGCCATGGCGGCGCCCACTTCACTCCCCGATGCGTCTCCAGGCGGAACGACGCCGTCCCGGTACTTGAGCAGCATGCTGAGCGAACGGCGAACCAGGTTCCCTAAATCGTTTCCGAGGTCGCTATTGTGGCGCTGGGCGATCTTGGCTTCGGAGTACGAGAAATCGCTCCCGAACGGAGCTTCTCGTAGAAGGAAGTAGCGCAGGGAATCGGCGCCAAAACGCTCGGCAAGGGCGAAGGGATCGACGGCATTTCCGAGGCTCTTGCCCATTTTTTGGCCATCGACCGTGATCCAGCCGTGGGCGAAGACCAGCTCCGGAGCCTCCTCGCCCAAAGCCCACAGCACCGCCGGCCAAATGAGCGTGTGAAAGCGCGCAATCTCCTTGCCGATCAATTGAACGCTCGCGGGCCAATACGTGGCAAAACGCTCCGGGTCCGAAGACCAACCGATCGCGGAAATGTAGTTGAGGAGCGCATCGAACCACACGTAGATGACGCCGCCGCCGCCCGGAATCGGAATGCCCCAATCGAAGTTGGTGCGCGAAATCGAAAAGTCTGCAAGCCCCTCCTCAAGGAGCGCCACCATTTCGTTGTAGACGCTCTTGGGGCGCACCCACTCCGGGTGCTCACGATAATACTGCAACAACCGATCCCGATAATTAGAGAGCCGAAAGAACCAATCGTCCTCCGAGATCCACTGCACCTCGCGTTCGCAGGTGGGGCATTTGCCGTCCACGAGCTTGGCCTCAAGCCAAAAAGTCTCGTCGTTGACGCAGTACCAGCCTTCGTATTTTCCTAAATAAACGTCGCCGTTTTCGCGCAAGCGTTCGAATACGCGCTGCACCACGCTTTCGTGACGCGGCTCGGTCGTACGGATGAAATCGTCGTAGCGAACGTGGTAGGTGGCGAATAATTTCTGCCAACGCGGTACCAACTCGTCGCACCATGCCTGCGGGGTCGTCCCGGCAGCCGCGGCGGCGTTGGCGACCTTTTGCCCGTGCTCGTCGGTGCCGGTCAGGAAATAGGCCGGGCCGGAGGTGCGCGCCATGCGAGCGAGCACATCCGCGACCACTGTGGTGTATGCGTGGCCTATATGCGGGTTGCCGCTAATGTAGTAGATCGGGGTGGTGACGTAAAAGGCGCGCTTCATCGCGCTCCCCTTTCGTCAGCCGACCGGCCGCCCTTGCCTCGCGCGGTTTTTACGCTCGCTGGCACGTGCATAGAGCATCCGGCGCTCGCCCAGGCCCCCTTGGGCCAACAACCGAGCGATGTCGGCGATGCTGCGACCTTCTTTGAGGTAGCCGTCGATGCGCCCGTCGATCTGTTCCGGCGTCGGCGCTGCGGGGATGCTGGTGCGTTCCAGCGGCGCGAGCGCAAACGCAATCTCGCCGCGCACGGGCTCCGCGATCGCGGCGGCAACGTCGGCCGGAGAACCCAGAGCCTGCTGCTCGAAGAGCTTGGTGTATTCTCGCAGCACGAACACGCGCGCGTCGGGTGCGAGTTCTTGGAGGTCGGCGAGGGTAGCGTGGATACGCTTGGGAGACTCGTACCAAATCGTCGTGATGCCGCCCCGCAACGCTCGTTCGAAGGCATCGCGCCGATCGCGTTGCGTCCGCGGTACGAACCCTTCAAAAAGAAATCGGCGCAGGTCGAAGCCGGAGAGTACGGCGACTCCGAGCGCGGCGCTCGGGCCGGGCAGGAGGTCGACCGGGACGCCGGCGGCGCGCGCGGCGGCTACCAGCGCGGTGCCCGGGTCCGAGATGCCGGGCATCCCGGCATCGGTTACCAGCACGACGTTACCATCGCGAGCGCGCGCTAAGATGCCTTCGGTAACGTTCGCGGCATTTTGTTCGCGGTAGCTCCAACACTCTTTCGTGCCGATGCCCAGCGCAAAGAGGAGCTTGCGCGCGACGCGCGTGTCTTCGGCGACGACGATATCCGCATCGCGTAACGCGTCGAGCGAACGCAGCGTGATGTCACGTAAATTCCCGAGCGGCGTCGGGACTAAAACGAGCGGCATCAGGAACGAATCACGGACCAGATTTGCGAGAACTTCGGCGCGCGTCCGTAGAGCAGCATGCCGACGCGATAGAGCTTGCCGCCCAGGATGCCGATCCCGATCAACGCGGCGATGTTGAGTGCAAGCGAGATCGCGACTTGCCAAACGGGCACGTTGCTAACCGCGATGCGCGCAAACATGACGAACGGCGAGAAAATCGGTACGAAGCTGGCGGCGACCACCCACGGAGCGTCCGGATCGCCCAATGCCGAGATGGCGAGGAAAAACGCGCCGACGACGGGCAGCACCAACGGCGCGCTCAAGCTTCCCAGGTCCTCGGTGCGATTGACCAGCGAAGCGACGCCTGCGAAGAGCGTCGAGAGTTGGAGAAACCCGCAGATGAAGAACAACACGAACGCGCAAAGTACCCATGCCGAGAGCAAATTGCCGGAGAACAATCCGCCCAGCGCGATGGGGGAGGCGTCGGCACCACCGGCCGCTCCCATACTCGCGACCAGGCCCACGCCGACCCAAATCGCCATCTGCAGCAGAGCGAGCGTCGCGGCGGCGAAAATCTTACCCGTGAGCAGGGCGATAGGGTCGACCGATGCGACCAGCAATTCGGCGATGCGGCTGGTCTTCTCTTCGGCGACGGCACTCATGACGAGCTGACTGTTGAGCAGAATCAACATGTAGAGAAAGAAAATCAGCGTGTAAGCGATGCCGCGTACCGCCTGCGCTTGGCTCGACGAGGAAAACTTGGAATCGATCGGGTGGATCGCGACGGGAATGGCTAACAGCGACGTTACGGCACTCTTCGATCCGTGCATCGCCAACTGCACCTGCAGCGGGAGCAAATCGGCGCGGACTTCCCCGCGCGGCACGCTCCCCGGATCGCGCGCGAAGATCGCGACGTGGAGGCGATCTCCTACCCGCGAGAGCACGATGGCGGACGACGCATGGTGCGCTTTCAAAAGCGCGATATCGACGGTGGTAGGCGCGAGCGTGGCAGCGATGGTGAAATCGCCCTTGAGTAACGGAACCGCGGGCGTAGTAAGCGCGGAATCGCCGACGACGATCGCCTGTTTGTTCCCGCCAAAAGCGCCGCCGAGCAGGCTCGGCAATTGGATGAACGCGAAAATCCCGATCGCTCCGATGACGAGCCCGATAATGAACGGACGCGACTTGATGCGCCGGGTGAGTTCGGCGACGTAAACCGTCACGAAATCGGTCATGCTGCGGCTCCTTCACCGATGGCGTGGAGGTATATTTCGTGCAACGACGGCTCGACCGCCTCAAATCCAGTAACGGCGTCGGCTTGCACGAGCGATTGCAGAATCGAGGCGTAGTCGGCGTCTGCTCGCACGACGTATTCGAGCGTACTTTGCGCTCCCGGCACCGGTTGCGTATTCGGCAGCGCGTCCAGAATATGCGCGAGGCGCTCGCTGCGCGGCGTGACCCGCAACACGCGTGTCGGCCACGCGGCGCGCAGTTCGGTCAGCGACCCCTCCACGCGATTGACGCCGCCTGCGATGATGCAGAAACGATCGCAGAGCGACTCGAGCTGCCACATTTGATGGCTGGAGAGCACGAGCGTCGTTCCCGCACGTTTCATTTCGTTGAAAACCGCGAGGAGAGTGTCGGCATTGACCGGGTCGAGCCCGGAGAACGGCTCGTCGAGGATCAAAAATTCGGGCTCGTGTACGCAGGCGCACGCCACCTGCACTTTTTGCTGGTTGCCTTTGGAGAGTTCGGCGCACGGCCGGTCCGCATACTCGCTCAACCCTAGCCGCTCCATCCAGCCTTGCACGGCCGGCGTGAGCTTGGGCTCGCGCAACCGGTGGAGTTGCGCGAAGTACGCGATCTGTTCGCGAACCTTCATTTTTCCATAGAGACCGCGCTCTTCCGGGAGGTAGCCGAAGCGCCGGCGACTCTTTCCGTCGATCCGCTCGCCGCTCCACGAGATCGTGCCGGCGTCGGGGGTAAGGATACCTAAAATCATGCGCATCGTCGTGGTTTTTCCGGCACCGTTCGGGCCGAGAAGCCCGAACGTCGATCCGCGCGGTATGGAAAAACTCACCTCGCGAACCGCGTGAACGTTCCCGAAATCTTTGGCGATGCGGTCAACCTGTAGCATGGAGGTGCTGTCCTTTACGAATCCGCGCGAACGCGTACGTGCAGAGTGCGGCGACGATAAAGCCGACGTAGTACGAGAGGTCCCCGAGCTCCGGATGCGCGTACGCGATCGGGCCGACGAACCAGGCTTGATTCCAAAACGGGAGCGAAGCCCCTAGGCCCACGATCCACGCGAGCGCGCCGAAGCCCCAAGGCGGGGCATCCTCAACGCGCCGCGACTCGGCGCGGTGGACGAGCCAATCGGCAAAGACGACGCCCGCCCACGGCGACGCCCAGTACGAAAGTAGGAGTAGGAAGTTGGTGTAGAATTCGGCTGTCGAACGCGGATGGCCGCCGCCGGTTGCGATCGCCGCGCCGACGACGCCGACCGCCAACGCCGCCACGGCTCGCGGGATCCGAATGCGAAAGGCCACCAGCGCGGCCAGTGCGCCGGAGTAGAGGTTCATGCAGTTAGCCGTGAGCGTCCCGAGTACGACGGTCGCCAGCACGAGCTTGGCCACGAAGTTCGTACCGAGCAGCGCCACGATCGCCTCGGTGGGAATCGTGGTGGAGAAATCGACGTGACGGGCGGCTGTCACCGTGGCTGCTCCCATGATCTCTAACGCGATGCACGGCAGCGCGCATCCTAAGAACGAGTACCCCCACACCGCGCGCGGGTTACTGGAACTGGGAAGATAGCGCGAATAATCCGCCGCGCACGGCACCCAACCGGTTGCGTACGAGAACGCTAAGGCGCCTGCGAAGATGAACCCCGCGAGCGCCCCGCCCGCGGCCATCGGGGCGTGCGCGTTGAACGGCACGTTCCATCCGGCGTGCGGCAGCGTTGCGAAACCCAGAATGGTGAACCCGATCGCGAGCAGAACGGCGCTGACCGTTTCGAACAGGCGGATGAGGTTGTAGCCGTAAACGGCCAGGACGATTTGCAACACGAGCATTCCCCCGAGGCTGGCGAGATACGGCCACCCCGCGATGCTCTGCAACGCATATGCGCCGAACACCGTGTTGATCGCGAACCACCCGACGCCCGCGAGCAGGCTGAGCGTCGCAGGCCCGACGTTCCCGAGCACCCCGAACGGCATTCGCGATGCTACCATCTGCGGCACGCCGTACTGCGGGCCGAACGTAGCCAGAATGCCGAGCAGTCCGAAGCCGACGAGGTTGCCGATGACGATGCCGACGGTTGCCGATCGCAAGTCGGTACCGTAGAGCGCCGTGATGAAGACGCCCACCATCCACGTCGCAATCTCGGCGTTGGCCGAAAACCACATCCCGAACAGGTTGCGCGGGGAACCATGACGCTGCGCCTGCGTGACCGGCTCGATCCCGGTCGGTTCGACGACGAGCAGTTGATCTTTGTAAACGCGATCGTTCAAGCAGCTCCCTCCGTGCAGGAGCTAGTAAGGCGAGCGAAGCATCGGCTCCTTGGTTCGTCCCATCGTTTTTCTAGGAGCCTGTCGGAGTTGAGCCGTTTTCGGATTTGGTGCCGAACTTTGTTCGGAGACGAGGCGCGAAGAAGGAGCGAAGCCGTAGCTTCGTGACTGATGAGCAACGAAGTATTCGGACAAAAGGCGGCCCGAAGACGGAAACGTGTTCAACTCCGACAGACTCCTAGTGTGGAGGTAAAATGAGTCCGGATAATGCGAACGCCCTCGGCAACGTGTTCGGCGGTATGTTGGCCACCATATTTTTGGTCGGAGCCGTCGTCACCGTGTTCTTCGTCTGGTGCTTCTGGCGCGTCTTCCAACGCGCCGGTTTTAACGGCGCGCTAGGGCTCCTCTGCCTGATCCCGACGGTCGGCCCCCTGGTCTGTCTGCTGATTCTCGCATTCAGCACCTGGCCGATCGAGCAGCAATCCGTCCCCGTGCACGGCGGCGTGCCGATGGCGTAGCCGCTTAGGGCGTCAATTCCGCCATCCAGCGTTCTACGGCGTCGGCCTGCGATGGGAGGATGCCCGAGAGATTGTCCGGAGCGCCGGCGGTGACGGCGACGTCGTCTTCGATGCGCACGCCGATCCCGCGAAAGCGCTCGGGCACCGTGGCATCGTCGGGCTGGAAATAGAGGCCCGGCTCGACGGTGAGCACCATGCCCTCGCGCATCTGCCCGTACCGATACTCTTGCGCGCGGGCGCTCGCGCAGTCGTGCACGTCCAGCCCAAGCATGTGGCTGACGTTGTGCAAGGTGTACCGGCGATAGTATGGCCGCTCCGGATCCAACGCTTCATCGAGCGACGATTTCAATATCCCGAGATCGATCAAGCCCTGGGCGAGAACGCGCATAGCCCGGCGGTTCGGTTCGAGGAAATCGTTGCCGGCGCGCACCGCATCGATGCCGACGCGCTGCGCCTCCCAGACGATGTCGTAGATCGCGCGTTGCTCGCCGCTATACTTCCCTGCGATCGGGAGCGTGCGCGTGATATCGGCGGTATAGAGCGAGTCGCACTCGACGCCGGCGTCGAGCAGCAGCATGGCGCTGCGTTCGAGGCTTCCGTCGTTGCGATTCCAGTGCAGCGTGCATGCGTGGTGCCCGGATGCGGCGATGGTGAGGTAACCGACGTCGTTGGCTTCGATCCGCGCGCGGCGCCAGTAGGCGGCTTCGATTTCGCGTTCGCTTTTGGCGTGCGGAAGGATGCGAATGACGTCCTCGAACGCGCGCTTACTGATCTCGCAGGCTTTGCGTAGCTCGGCGATCTCGTAAGAATCTTTGATCAGCCGCATCTCCGAAAGGTGCGCGGCAAATTCCGTATCGTCGTCGCGTTTGGGAAAGATCGCGTCGATCTGCTGGTTGTGTCCGCGTAACACGCAGACGGGCTGATTCGAATCGCGCAGGTCGCGCAACAACGGCGCGATCTCTTGGAGCGGGTGACATGCGTCGACGCCAAAATACGCGGCGCTCTCTTCGATGCCGCGATGGCGCCCGACCCAGAGTTCGCCGTGGTTGCGATCGGTAAAGAACTCGGCTTTGCCGCGGTTGTGCTCGCGGGCATAGAGGACGCAGCGGTGGCTATCGCCGGCCGGCTCCATCACCAGGAGCGCGCCGGGTTCGCCGTCGCCCATCAGGTAGACGAAATCGCTCGCCGGGCGGAAACGAAAGAACGTATCGTTGGCGCGAACGTGCTCCTGGCCCGCCGGGATCACGAGGCAGCAGCCCGGGAAAGCCCGCGAGAGGGCCGCGCGACGCTGCTGCAGGCGCCCGAGCTGGGGGTGCGCTCCCATTGCCGGGGCGGCCGCAAGCCACCCGTCGGACATGAACTCTACCAGAGCCGGAGGCGAGTCGGAATCGTGGCCGGCGGCGGTTGTGGGGCGTTCGGTCGTGCGTTCTGTGGACATCGTAACATGAGGATTCGATTTGAAAACCTTCCCACCCGCATCGTTCACAGGTTCTTCTCTGAGTCCAAAGTTACAACGAGGCTATGAATACCAAGGCAATAGTGCTCGGGCTCGCATTGACGCTCGTCGCCCCCCTCTCGGCTCTCGCCGACGGAACGACGACCCCTCCATCGCACCCGCAGCTCACCCAATCCCAGCGCCAAGCCATGCAGCAAACCTTCGACGGATTTCGCAAGAAGTCGATGGCGTTGCACGAACAGACGCGCACGCAAATCCTCGGAGCGCTGACCCCGGCTCACCGGACGCTCCTCGCCTCGCTCGTCGCGCAACTCGCGGTAGCGAACCAGCCCAACCCCAAAGAGGCCGCGCAGCAACTCGACGGCCAACTCTCGGCTAGCGAGAAAAACGCCATCCTCGATGCGAATAAGAACTTCCACACCCAGGTGGTTGCTTTGCACCCGCAGATGCGCGCGCAGATGAAGTCCGAGCTACCCAACATGCCGGCGCGCCCAATGGGCCCGGGCGGCCCAATGGGACCCGGCGGCCCGATGGGTATGCACCGCGGCGGTAAAGGCTGGGCGATGCACCACACGCCCGACGCGGGCATGATTCTCCTGCGAACGGCGATGGCTCCGCGCCATTAGCAGCGAAGGCTTCGGAATGAAGCCTTCGTCAACCGATGTGCTGGCGAACGAACGCACGTTTCTTGCGTACGTTCGCACGGCACTCGCCTTTATCGGATTCGGATTCGTCATCGCACGGTTCTCGCTTTTTACGCGGGAGTTTGCCGTGATCGCCCATACCTCCGTTCCGCACGGCTCGCTTTCAACGACCTTCGGCACCGCAATGGCGGCGTTCGGCATCGTGATCGCGCTGATGGGCGCGTGGCGGTACGCCGCTACCGATCGCGCCATGCGCGCAAACGAAGTCCGGGCGCTCTCGACGGCGATGGGCTACGTGGTGGCGATCGTCGTCGGTGCTATCGGCGTGGTCGTCGCTTTCGCGCTGGTTTCCTATTCGTAGGCGCGCTTAGCGTTACGGCTCGATATCGAGACCGATGTCGAGCGAGGGCGCGCCGTGCGTGAGCCAGCCGACCGAAATGAGGTTCACGCCGCTGTTCGCAACGGCTAGAATCGTTTCGGGCCGGATGCCGCCGCTCGCTTCGGTGAGTATGCGGCCGTCCACCATCGCGACCGCTTGCGCGAGTTGCTCGGGCGACATGTTATCCAGGAGTACGGCGTCGATCGGTTCGCGGAGCGCTTCTTCGAGCTGCTCGAGCGTATCGACCTCGATTTCGACTTTGACCATGTGGCCGATCTGGGTGCGCACCGCCGCGACCGCGTCGTGGATCGAGCCGGCCAGCGCGAGGTGATTATCCTTTATCAGCACCGCATCGTCCAAACCGAAGCGATGATTGCTGCCGCCGCCGCAGCGCACGGCGTATTTCTCCAGTACCCGCAGACCCGGCGTCGTCTTGCGCGTGCACACGACGTGCGCGCCGGTGCCTGCAACCAGATCGACCAGCGCGCGCGTAGCCGTTGCGATACCGCTGAGCCGTCCGAGCAAGTTGAGCGCCGTGCGTTCGCCGGTGAGGAGCGTTCGCGCGTTGACGCGCAGATCGGCGATCGTGCTGCCGGCTTCGACGCGGTTCCCGTCGGGCGCGAATACGCGCGCGTCGAACGCGCCGCCTAGGAGCCGGAACGCGAGCAACGATGCGTTGGTGCCGGCGACGACGCCCGCCGCGCGGGCGACGAGTTGCGCCTCCGCGATGCGATCCGGCGCGACGATCGCGTCGGTCGTTATGTCGTTTCCGCGACCGATATCTTCCAGCAGCGCCGCGCGGATCAGGGGCTCGACGACGAGCCGATGCGGTTCAAACGGCGTCGGCAAGGCGTGTAAAGGAGCGTTTTGCAAGTGCTTCGTCCGTCGAAGGATAGTCGGTGCGATAGTGGCTGCCGCGGCTCTCTTTACGCGCGAGCGCCGCGCGTGCGACTAAGCGCCCGACGACGAGCAGATTCCGCAGCTCGCTGTTCGGCGTGGGAAAGAGCGCGTTGAGTTCGTCGATGCGCGAGAGCGCTTCGCGCAGGCCCACCTCATTGCGCACGAGCCCGACGTTTGCGTACATGACGTTGCGCAAATCGCTGATCGCTTGGGCGTCGTCGCCGGAGCGCGCCTTGAAGCGCGGCAAGGGAATGGTGCTATGCACGCCGGACGCGGGGAGCGTCGCGGCGATATCGGTCGCTACGCGAGCACCGTAAACCAAGGCTTCCAGCAGCGAATTGCTCGCCAGACGATTGGCTCCATGCACGCCCGTCGCGCTGGCTTCGCCGCACGCCCACAGGCCGGGAAGCGACGTGCGCCCCCATTCGTCGACGGCCACGCCGCCCATGTGGTAATGCGCGGCGGGAGCAACCGGAATGCGCTGCACGCGCGGGTCGATCCCGGCCGACATGCAAAAACCGAAGACCGTCGGAAATTCGGTCGCGAAGGCGTTGCCGATGGCCGCGCGCGCGTCGAGCCCAACCACCCGGCCGCGTTGCAGCTGTTCGAAAATCGCGCGGGCCACGACGTCGCGCGGGCCCAACTCCGCATCGGGATGGATGCCGAGCATGAACCGTTCGCCTAAATCGTTGATCAGCGTGGCGCCCTCGCCGCGCACCGCTTCCGTCACCAGCGGCATCGGGTCGCGGCCGATCGCCAGCGCCGTGGGATGAAACTGCACGAACTCCATGTCCGCAAGCAAGGTGCCCGCTCGCGCGGCCATCGCGATGCCGTCGCCGGTCGCTTCGACGGGATTGGTGGTGTAGCGGTACAAGCGGCCGATGCCGCCGGTGGCGATCACGATCGCGCGTCCGCGCAACACGATCGCTTCGTCGCTCCCGTTGACGTGTGCGACGACGCCGTGCAGCGTCCCGTCATCCACGATCAAGTCGTCGGCGGTGACATCTTCAAGGACCTCGATGTGGGCGGATGCGTGGACCGCGGCGATTAACGCTTTGAGAATTTCGTGCCCGGTGGCGTCGCCGCCGGCTTTGACGATACGCCTGCGTTGGTGCGCGGCCTCACGACCGAGTGCGAGTTCACCCGCATCGTCGCGGTCGAAGGCGGCGCCGAGCGCAAGCAATTCCTCGATGCGCGCCGGCGCATCGTGCGTGAGGATATCGACGATCTCGCGATCGCTGATGCCGGCCCCCGCGAGCGCGGTGTCGATGGAATGTAGTTGGGGCGAATCGTCGCGACCGACTGCCGCCGCAATGCCGCCCTGCGCCCAATCGGTTGCCGCGCCGCTTCCCAAACGCGTTTTGCAGACCACCAGCACCCGCATCGGAGTGAGCTTGAGCGCGGCCATAAGGCCTGCGATGCCCGCTCCGATGACGATGGCGTCGGCCGAACGCTCGCGCCGCATGATTAGTCCCTGGCCGCGCGGCTGTATTCGAGCATGCGTTCGACCGCGCGGCGTGCACGGTCGGCAACCAACGGATCGATGGTGATTTCGTACTCCATCGTTTCCAGGCTGTGCAGAATCTTGGGCAGCGTATTGCGCTTCATGTGGGGGCAGAGATTGCACGGACGCACGAAGTCGACGCCTTGATACCGGGCCGCGACGTTGTCGGCCATCGAACACTCGGTCATCAGGAGCACGCGTGGACGGACGTTGTGCGCGGCGCGCGCGGCCTGCTCGCCGACGTATTCAACCATGCCCTGCGTCGAGCCGACATAATCGGCCTGCGCGAGCACATCGGGCGGGCATTCGGGATGGGCGATAACCACGAGCGACGGGTCATCTTCGCGGTATGCGACGATGTCGGCCCCGGTGAAGCGTTCGTGGACTTCGCAGTGGCCCTTCCAGGCGATGATCTCCACCGACGTCTTCGAGGCCACGTACTTCGCGAGATACTCGTCCGGAAGAAAGATGACGCGAGGAGCGCCCAGCGCTTCGACGATTTGCACCGCGTTGCCGCTGGTGACGCAGACGTCGGATTCGGCTTTCACCTCCGCGGACGTATTGACGTAGGTGACGATCGGCACGCCGGGGTAGCGTTCGCGCAGCAAGCGCACGTCGGCCCCGGTGATGGAGTCCGCGAGCGAGCATCCGGCCAGCAGATCCGGCACGAGCACCGTTTTACCGGGGTTCACCAGCTTCGCCGTCTCCGCCATGAAGTGGACGCCGCACAGAACGATAACGTCGGCATCCGTTTTGGCGGCCTGCATCGCGAGAGCCAGCGAATCGCCGACGATATCCGCGACGGTGTAGAAAATCTCCGGGACTTGGTAATTGTGCGCCAAGATCACGGCATTGCGCTCGCGCTTGAGGCGGTTGATCGCGGCCACATACGGGGCGTGGATCGGCCATTCGACGCGCGGGATGATCCGTTCGGCGCGTTCGAAAATGGGCGTCGTTTCCGCTTCGACGGCGCTGGTATACGCTAGTTCGGTCACACTCATGGGTCGATCTCGTGGTTGCGGCTGGAGGGCCGGGGCCCCTGCCTGACGCAGAGTCGGGCAATGCGTCTGCGTTCTCTTCTCCTTATACCCATGCTGCTCGCTTTCGTTTGCGCGCTCGAGGCGCCGGGCCTGGGGCAGACGCTCCCGGGTATCGCCGTCCCCTCGTCGGCACCCGTGCAGCTCCCAGGCTCGGCGGGCATACGGCAAGAGGGCCTCTACATGACCGCGCCGATCGACGTGGACGGCAACCCCCTGTTCCGCATCGCGATCCAAGGGGCGGCTACTGCGACTCAGACGGCGCTGATCGAACGCGCGCAGACCATCCAGAGCGCGATCGGCCAATTGTTGGCCGTAGCCTCGAACGGCAAGTCGGCCGCTACCCTTTATTCGCCGGGGTCGCTCGAAATCGACGTGCAGCCGGCCGGCGATCAGTTACTGTTGGTTGCGATCGACAAGACGCACGCCGCGCCGCTGCCGATCCTGACGGTGACGTCGAGCGACGCGCAGTACCACAAACAACCGGCGCAGACGTTGGCACAGAGCTGGCGTACGACGCTGCAAAAGGCGTTGGTTGCGGCATTGGTCAAACGCCAACCGGCAGAGATCAAACGTAACTATAACGACCTGCTGCGCGTCGGCATCGGCATGATCTTGGGCACGGTGCTGCTGTGGGGATTGCTTACGCTCGTGCAACGGCGCGCTCGTGCGGCGCGAGACGAGGCGGAGTCGAGCGAGCGCAACGTCGCGCGCATTCAAAGCGAAGGTTCGCCCGAGCAGGAGCACGCCTCCGGGTGGCGCGAGCGTTTCATCGCCGCAACCGCGCGCGCGGCCGAGCCCGAGCAACGCCTTTCCGTGCTGCGTTCGATCGCCGCCGCAATCGTATGGTTTGGAATTTTGGCTTGGGTGGGGGCAATTGCGTGGGCGCTCCTGCTCTTTCCGCAGACCATTCCTTTCGGCCAGGTCTTGATACGGACGACCGTCGGCATCGCGTTGATTTGGGTGGTAGCGGGACTCCTCGATCGCGTGCTGGATGTGGTGATCGCCCGCGTTTCGCACGCTTATGCGATGCCGCTGCGCAGCGCATCCGAAGATGAGACGCGTAGCGCTCTTCGCGCTCCGACGGTAGCCCGCGCGATCGGCGGCTTCAAGGCGTTCGTGCTTATTTTCGTCGCCGCTCTGGCCACGCTGAGCCAACTCGGCATTCCGATCGGCTCGGTGGTGACGATCGGCGGTATCGCCGCCCTGGCGATAACGTTCGCGGCGCAAAACCTGGTGCGTGATTTCCTCAACGGCTTTTTGGTGCTGCTCGAAGACCAATACGTCGTCGGCGATTACATTCAGATCGGCACGTGGAACGGTATCGTCGAGCAGCTCACGCTTCGCGTGGTGCAGATCCGCGACGGGCGCGGCAACGTCATTACGATTCCGCATAGCAGCGCGATTCAGGTGGTGAACTCGTCGCGTAATTGGTCGCGTATCGACTATCGCGTAGCCGTGGATCAATCGGCTAACCTCGTGCAGGCGATCGCGCTGCTGCGCTCAACGATTGAGGATTTGGCGCGCGAAGATGCCTGGCATGAGGCGGTGTTGGATGCGGTGGAGTGGATCGGCGTCGAATCGATTTCGAATTCGGGCATCACGTTGCGCGCGTCGATTAAAACCGCGCCGCTCCGGCAGTTCGAGTTACGGCGCGAGATCAACGCGCGCGTTATTACCGCGTTCCGCGATGCGAAGGTTGTTCTCGGGAGCGACCCGGGCACGCCGACGATAACGCTGGCCGCCGCCAGCCCCGATCCGGAGTAGCGCCATGCGTCGATTGAGAGGCGTTGCGCTCGCCATCGCTATGGTCGCTGCATGTGGAGCGCAAGCCTGGGCGACAACCCGTACGGTGCTGATTTTGAACGCGGGAGACGAACCGATTTTCTCGCTGCGGATCGGTCATGCAGCGCAGCATGCCTGGAGCGCCGATCTGCTTGCCTTCGATCAGGCGATCGAGGTGAGCAGCGGCGTCGAAATACCCATCGTCTTTGATCCCGTAACCTGTGCCTACGACGTGCAAGCAACCTATGAGGATGGGAGCGTGGCCGTGAAGCGCAATGTCGATCTCTGCAGCGTCCGCCACATGAAGTTCGGACGATAGCGCACCTGCTAGGCGGATCTTCGATGCGAGCCCCTCGCGAGGGGGCTAAGGCTCAGGCCGTATTCCGCGGAGAGGTCTGCGAGGGTTCGCAGTTCCTCCGAATCGAGGCTCAACACTTCAATCCCTACGACTTGCTCGCAGCAGTCGAGATCAACGTTGATTTCGCCGTTGGCAAGCGACTTGGTTCTCGCAATGGGATCGTTCGAGAAACGTAGATAGGCGGTGTGATCGTCGCCCTCGATGTTTCGTAATTCGCGCAGCATTTAGATATCCTCTTGGTTCGGAAGTACCGCTGTTATCACGATTTTTCCGGCCTCGGTTTCAAGAAGGGTCACGCGAACGCGCCTACCGTCCACGGTTCTCCAGTAGTTGGTCTTTCCTGCTTTGGCAGGAGTGATGAGGTCGGGGCTTTCCAAAACCAAGCCGACTTCGTGGCGGGTGACGTTGCGCTCCCGCATACGCTGTTTGGCGTGGCGCGTGAGCGCGAAATTGTCGCTGGGCACGCTCGGCAATCACGCAGGCAGCCCCAGCCGCTAGGGGCCAGCTATAGTCGAGAGGCAAGATGAAAGTCGTTTTCATTTTGGTGGGGGAGGGGATATAGTTGGGGTGCAACTGCCCTGGGAGGCCCCGGGTTTTTGCGGCCATCAGCAGTCCCTCAATCCATATAGAAGGTGGAAGACGTATTAATGTTAGCTCAGGTTGGAAAACCGGCCCCCGATTTTAAGCTCGCGAGCACGAAAGACGCGACCGGCGCGAAGGATCTCGGCAAGGAGATCAAGCTCTCCGATTACCGCGGTAAGTGGCTGATATTCTTCTTCTATCCGCTCGACTTCACGTTCGTGTGCCCGACCGAAATTACGGCGCTCTCGGACAAGTACGACGAGTTCAAAGAATTCGACACCGAGATTCTCGGCGCATCGGTTGACTCGGTACACAGCCATTGGGCGTGGCTCTCGACGCCGCGCGAGAAGAACGGCATCCACGGAACCAAGTACCCGCTCGTGTCGGACTTCAATAAAGAGACCGCGCGTGCATACGGCGTGCTAAACGAAGAATCAGGCGCCGCGCAGCGTGGGCTGTTCATCATCGATCCCGAAGGCGTGCTGAAGTATGCGGTCGTGACCGCCGACAACGTCGGCCGCAGCGTTGAAGAGACGCTCCGCGTGTTGCAGGCGCTCCAGACCGGCGGGCTCTGCCCGGCCGAATGGAAGCCCGGCAAGGCGCTGCTGCAGAAGGCGTAGCATGGCATTGCGAATGCGTAGCCCCCTCCCGACGTTCGAGGGGGCTACGGCCTGGGTGAACGGCGAACCGAGCGCGCAGGATTTGCGCGGGTTACCCGTCGTTGTTTCGTTCTGGTCGAAGAGTTGTTACATCTGTCACGAAACGGCGGAGCAGTTCGCGCAATGGCGCGACAGATTCGCCTCGCACGGCGTCGCGTTCGTGGCCGTTCATCAGCCGCGTTCGGAGGACGAACTCAACGTTGAGGAAGTCACCGCCGATGCGCTCGGCGAAATGAAGCTGACGCAGCCGTGCGCGATCGATAACGATCACGCGATCGTCGATCGATTCGAGAACCAGTTTGTGCCGGCGTTCTACGTCTTCAACCGCGCGCACGAACTCCGCCACTTCCAGGCCGGCGGCAAAGGTTTCGACCGCATCGAAGCCGCCATCGGGCGCGTCCTCGCAGAGACGGCCGAAGAAGAAGCGTTGAATTAGGCCCGGCCAAGCAGGAAGTCCGACCGACGCGGCTCGATAGGGTCGTCATGTCGAATGACGCTAAGGCCCGGGCCCCGCGTACCTCGGGCCTGAGCCCGGGACGGCGCCTGCAAGCCCTAGCGTATACGCTCGTCACCACGTCGATCGTGCTGCTGCTCGCGCTCTGTGAATGGGCCACGGAGCGCTATTTCTCACAGCATTCGCGCATCGCGGGCGTCGCGATCGAGATCGCGATCGTCCTGATCGCAGCACTGGTCTTCCGCCCGATCCACCGCTGGATCGAGGCACGGGTCGATGCCGCGTTCTATCATCGCAGGCGTCTGGCGCTTGAGGCACTCAAGCGTTTCCGGCACGAGCTAACGTCGTTTAGCGACGCCGGCCAACTTCTGCGCCGGGTGGTCGAAGCGGTCGAGCATCATCTCGAAGCGCGCGGATGCGCCGTGTATCTTCGGCGCGAGACGTTTCGTGCGGAGCGTTCGTCGTTCGACGAACCGGCAAGCGACGTAGGCCCGGGCGACCCGCTCTTGGTGCGGCTACTATCGAGCGGCGAACCCGCGCGGCCGGCACTGCTAAAATCGGCAGCGCCCGGAACGCATGCGTTCGCGATGACGGTGGCGGGCGACTTGGTCGGATTTATGGTGGTCGATTGCCGGCAAGGCGAGTACGACGATGAGGAGACGCAAATGCTCGGGGGGCTCGCGCAGGATCTGGGCCTCGCGCTCGTCGCGCTCGATCCGCTCCTTCGACGTGCGGCGCCCCGCGCGACGAACATTCCCGCGAATCTTCCACCGTTGATCGGGCGCAGCCGCGAGCTTGAAGAGATCCGCGCCGCACTCGCGCAGTCTCGATTGGTGACCATTACCGGGGCCGGCGGCGTTGGAAAGACGCGCATCGCCCTCCAGTGCGCGTCCGAAGCGCTCGTGAGCCACGAACACGGCGCATGGTTCGTCGATCTTGCGCCGATCGCCGATGCGAACCTGATCGCGGCGACAATCCTTTCGTCGTTGAACGCAGCCGGTGGTGAAGCCGGCGGCGAACTCGCGCGCCTGCTCGAATATCTTCGCGCGCGCGATGCCCTGATCGTGATCGATAACTGCGAACAGCTTCTCGCCGCGGCGTCCGATATCGTCGCGCAGATTCGCGCGAACTGCCCGAAGGTTTGGCTGCTGGCGACGAGTCGCGAACTGCTCCATCTCGAGGGCGAGCACGTCTATCGGCTGGGCTCGCTGCGCCCGGAGGCGGCAGTCGAACTCTTTACGGCGCGCGCAGCCTCGGTGGTTCCGGAGTTCGACGCGTCCACGTACGTTGCGGAAATTCGTAGCATCTGCGAGCAACTCGACGGCATCCCGCTCGCGGTCGAACTCGCCGCCGTGCGCGTGCGGGCGCTTAGCGTCGCGGAGATCCTCGCCCGTCTGGACGAACGCTTTCGTCTGCTGACGTCGAGCGCGCGTACCGCGTTGCCGCGCCGGCAAACGCTCTGGGCGACGATCGAATGGAGCTACGACTTGCTCGCCGCAGAAGAGCAGTCGCTCTTCCAGCGGCTCTTCGCGTTTCGCGGGAGCTTCTCGCTCGCAGCGGCTGCCGCCGTCTGCACGCAGAACGGGCGCTGCGACGAATACCACGTGCTGGACGTTTTAACGTCGCTCTCCGATAAATCGCTCTTGACCGTGACGCGCGTGCCCGAGACGCGCTACCGTCTGCTCGAGACCATTCGAGAATTCGCAGGAGGGAAGGCCGCCGAGCAGCAGGCGCGCGCAATCGTCTCGCACCAGCACGCCGCATACTTTGCAAGCCTCGCGTCGGCCGCCTATCACGAGTTTGATTCGCGTCTGCCGCCCGGCTGGCTGGAACGCCTCGCGCCCGACATCGACAACCTTCGCGCTGCGTTACAGTGGACGCTCGAAGGCCCGGGCGATCGGCGAGTCGGGGCGCAACTCGCGGCGGATTGCGGACCGATTTTTCTGCGCCTGGAACATTTGGCCGAAGGCCTGCGCTGGTGCGATGCGGCCCTTGGGGTAGAGGGCCTCGAACATGCAACCGCCGGCCGCATCGAATATGTTGCTTCGATGATGCACAACAACCTCGGGCAGGACCGGCTCGCTCTGGCGAGTGCGGAGCGTGCGGTGGCGCATTACCGGGCATCTACCGACGTGCGCGGATCGATCCGTGCGCTTTCGCAAGTTGCACAGCAGTACGCGAAGGCCGGGCGCTACGCGGATGCGGTCGCACCGGCCGATGAAGCGATCGATGCCGCACGCACATTGAACGAACCCCGCGTGCTGATCGGCGTGCTCCGACGATGTGCCCGTTCGCTGCCGCCCTCGGAGATCGAGCACGCGCGCGAACGCTACGCCGAGGCGATGGAACTCGCACGATCGGCCGACGATCGCGACGAACTCTGGCGCGTTCTCGATTGGTGGTCGGCGAGCGAGTTTTACGCCGGCTGCCACGACCGCGCTATCGAATTGGCGACGGCCGCGCTCAAATATGTCGAAGGCGACTCGCGGCTCTACATCGAGATCAATATCGCGCAGTACGCATTCTCGGCCGGTCGTCTCGACGATGCGCGACCGCACGTGTATCGTGCTGTGGAGCTAGCACGCGACCTCCAGCACCCAATCGTCCTTACGATAGCGCTGGCCTACGCGTCGGCGTTCCATGCGGATAACGATCCGCAGGAGGCGGCAGTCCTGCTGGGATACGCGACGGCACGCTTGCGCGAATTGGATGGGAGCGACGACGATGAGGCATTTGCGATGGCCAGAAGAACCGTCGAGCGCGCGCTAGGCGACCGTCCCATCAACGCATTATTGGAGCGCGGCGCGCGTCTACGCCAGGAGGAGGCACTGGCGATCGTCGCATCCGGGCTAGCAGGGGCTAATGACGCCGTTCAATTCGCGCATCTGGGTGGTGACGGTGTCGGTACACTGCTGGGTAAGTGAGTACGTGCCTGAATCGCCCGAGCAATTCGTAACGGCCGTATAGGAACCGCTCAAGGCGCCGGTGTTCGGATCGTAGGTGCCGGCCGTGCTAAACGTGCACGTCGCCCCGCCGGCATAGTCGATCACCATCGTGCCGCTGGTGGCATTCGTCGAAGCGATCGTCATCGAAATCTGCGCGGTGATGGTTCCGCCGGGCTCGACATCGGTGATGGTGCCGCCTGCCGTGGCGTTATGTTGCGCGAGCGTTGCGGTCGCGGTGCCGCTGCCGTGCTGTGCATCCTGCATCGTGCCCGAATAGTCGCCGGAGATATTGGCGGTTGGTACGATCGGCGCAACGGAGCTCGTCGTGCCGGAATTGCACGCGGCAAGCGCGACCACTACGGCCAGCGATGCCAACGTGCGAAGGTAGCCTCTACACATTGCGTCCACCTCAACGATGCCATGCGGCGGCATCTTCTTTTTTGCGAAAGTGTTCGTTTTGATACGGCAAGCGTTGGCTTGCGCCTGCGGTAGTTATACGATATTTTCTGCCGCGCTTGGCGGCTCGTCATACGACAGGCCCACCCTGAGCCATAATACCTAGGACTAAAGGGGCGCGCGTGCCGCGCCGCTAAGTTGCGGCGCGTGCACGCGTCGATCCGCCTCGCGGTCTTTTGTGGCCCCTCGCTACCGCCAAGCGATCGTATCGAAGACGAACGCGTCACCTATTTGCCCCCCGCCACGCGCGGCGATATCGCCAAGGGCGCCGGCGATTACGACGGCATACTCCTTATCGATGGGGTCTTTCACCACGATCTCGCACCCTCTCCGAAGGAATGCTATGAGGCGGCCCAACGCATCCCGATGTTCGGCGCTTCGAGCATGGGAGCGTTGCGCGCTGCCGAGTGTTGGCCCTATGGTTTTACGCCGCTCGGCATCATTGCCCGATGGTACATTCGCGAGGTTATTGACGGCGACGATGAGGTCGCCGTTCTCACGCATCCGCAAACGCAGGCCGCGATCACCGTTCCATCCGTGAACGTGCGATATGTCGCCATGTTGGCACGCAGACGTGGTGTACTTTCGCGAGATGAAGAGCGCGCGCTCGTTTCCAAAGCGCGGTCGGTGTTTTATATGGATCGCTCGTGGGAGGACGTGCTTGAGATGACCCCATTGCATGCGCGCCCTGCCATCGAGTGCATCGCGAAGGACGAGGGCGATCTGAAGCGATGGGACGCGCGTTTTGCGCTACGCGGAGTCTTGCGTCGCGTCGGCCGGTATGCGGTACGATAATCCCGTGACGCGCTACATGAAAAAGGTTTTGGTAGGCGAGCATCCATCCGACGCGGAGTGGTACGAGCATCTGCTGATGTTTAACCGGCTTCACCCTGGTGGTACGCCGAAGGTATTTCGGCCATTTACGAACGCCGATCGACGCTCTTCTTACGAGCTTTTAGCCCGGGCGATAGCGGCGTTTGGACCTGCTGCGAACGTCATCGATATTGGTTGTGGAGACGGGGCACTGGTATCGGACCTCCGTCGGGTGTTACCGGATGCGCTGATCGTCGGTGTAGATATTAGCGACGTCGAGATCGACGCCGCGCGGTTAAAGGTCGACGATAAACGCGTGCGCTTCATTCAGGCTCATGCGGCAAAGCTCCCGATTGCGAGCGACAGTATCGACGCGGTTGTTTCGCACCTCGCGCTGATGCTGATGCCGGATGTCAAGGAGGTACTGCTAGAAGCACGACGGATGCTTCGCCAAGGCGGAGGGCTCGCGTTCGTGGTGGATCATCCGGGGGGCCGCGACGAAGATTCGATGGCGATGTTTGCCAAGGCGGGAGCGTCGATTCGCGCGCAGTATCCCGAGTTCGCTCAGAAGAATCCCGGCGATCAAGACTTTCGCGACGCTACGGCAATCGACGGGCAGCTGAAAACGCTCGGCTTCGAAGATATCGTCATGACAAGCATCATAACGACGGCACGATTAAGCGCAGAAGCCTATTGGGATTTCTTCGAGTCAACCTACGTCATCGGTATGTTGGAGGACACCGCACGGGCATGCGTCCGGGAGAATCTGCTCGACTCGATGGACGGCGAGACCGTCACGATGAAGATGCCGCTCTTGCTCGTCACCGCCAAGAACGCGGCGTGAAGCCGACCGGAATGTGGGACCGAGAGGTTCCGCTCGAACAGACATTATCGCTCGTCCCCGCGCTTCGCAAGCGGTTCGGAATCACCCGTGTCGGCGACACCACGTGGCTCGACCGCACGGGCATTCCGACATTCTGCGCAGTTGTCCCCGCGACGAACGATTTGATTACCGTTTATAACGGCAAGGGCACAACGCGCGAAGCAGCGCTGATCAGTGCGGTAATGGAGGCGGTCGAGCGACAGATGGGCGCGAACCCGGGTTTGCCGACATTCAAGGAATCCGTAGCGCAAGTGCAGGCGTTTATCGATCTCGACATGCTCGGCTTGCGAGAAGAAGCGCGCGATCTCGTGGTGGACTGCGTCGAAGGCTTGGACCTCTTGAGCGGCGGGCGCGGACCCGTACCTCTCGCGATGGTGCAATGCCCGTGGTTCGGCGAGAAGCTCTTTCGTTTCACCGATACGAACGGGCTCGCATCGGGCAACACCCTCGACGAGGCGATCTATCATGCGTTGAGCGAACTCTTCGAGCGCCACGTATGGTCGGTGTACCATGCGCGATGCCATCTCGTTCCGCGGTTCTTCATGGGCCCCGGCGCAACGGATTTGGCGCTTGCAGCCGAGATCGAGTTTCCGACCGGTGACCCATCGATCGACGCGCTCTACGCTCGCATCTCCGAGGTAGGATTGCGCCTACGCGCATTTTGGCTGGAGGAGCCCGGCCTGCCCGCTACGATGATCGCTTCCGTAATGGAGCCTGGTGCGATGCCGCCTATGGCGCACATGGGATTGGGATGCTCCCTCTCACCCACGCACGCGCTTTCGCGTGCGATCACCGAGTGTATCCAAAGCCGCGTCGTCGATATCCAAGCCGCGCGCGAGGACATTCTGCGACCCGGCGACCCCGCTGGACGAACTGGCGAATACGCACGGCGACTTGTGGAGCTTCCCCGCAATCGCTGGTACCACGACCTTCCCGCGACATCGATTCGACTCCGCGATATTCCGAACCGAAGTACGACAAGCGTCGGCGGCGATGTTCAGCGGCTTTTAGCGTCGTTACAAGTGATTGGCGCGACGCGTGCCCTAGCGGTTGACATCTCGCCTGCGAACGCACCGGTCGCGGTGGTACGTATGGTGGTCCCCGAGATAGAAACCGTTGCCATCGATGGGAGAATAGGCCCACGCATGTTGGAGCTTTTCGATCCATTTAGCGTGCGCCCAAGCAGGTCCTGATCGGCGGGGGCATAAGTGCTACGAACGATGAAATGTCGCTAGTTTTTGAGCGAAACCCCATAGATTAGAAATGAGCAAAAAACATGAATGATATTCAACGCCGTGCAGTGGCAGCTGGCTTCGTCCATGCATTAGCGCAATCGCGAGAGGCACTAACCGAATGGTCTCGGCTTTCGAAATCGGATCCCGCGCTAGTGGGAATGTTCATTCAGAAAACGCTCGGGCTGGCGATCGCGCCTTCTACTGAAGATCTTGCCACAATGTCATCGTACATTCAAAGCGATTTGCAAGCCCAAGTCAAAGCGGTTCAAGAACGAGACGCTGATGTCGTAAATCACGCCGGAACTATTGCATTGATGCAGCAGGACTAGACATTCTTAATAAACCACGAGGCGAGTTGGGTTCGGGAGCTGACGTTTACTTTCGCGAAGATATTGGCGAGATGAGCTTCAACGGTTCTTTCACTCAAGAATAGTCGCTCCGCGATCTCGCGGTTAGTGATGCCTTCGGTGACAAGGGCAGCAACCTCCCGCTCTCTTCGAGTGGGCTTCTTTTCAATTGTCTTCGCGCCATTATCTACCATAAGCGGATTAGAGGTGAGGGCTCGCCAGTCGCCTCCGGCCAACCGTGCAAATAAAGGGGCTCCGAGGGCCGCAAATTGCGCTGCGCACGTTGAAAAGACGCTTCCCTTTGCGGCTTTGTCTACGAGCGTCGACGCGACCGCTGCGGCAAATGTTCTTTGAATCATGTTCCACGCGCCGGCTTCGTTTCCAAATGCGCTAGGATCAGTCATCTGGGTGAGGGCTTGCAGATCGCCCGCTCGCTGTGCAGCGATAACCAAAACGAGCGGAATAAAAAGTACGTCGGGGTAGAGAGGCTTTTCTAGTGTCGCCAGCATCTGCGAGATGATCGCTTTTGTAGCCTCTCGATCGCGCTCGCCGATGGATACGCACCATGCCGCTACGAGTGGAAGCCGGGTTGATTCGGGGTTTTCGGTAAACTCGCGTACCGCCTCGCGAATCGCGAAATCTTCTGGAACGAGGATACGCTTTGCCAGAAGGACGTTTGCCTGTAAGAGTAGCCCGTCAAGGGAGCGGTGTACGTGTCGCGCTTTATATCGGACGTGCGCCGCAACCAACTGAGCCGCTACGTCTTCGGCGTCTTCTTTGGCCTGGGCGATCGCGATTCGGATCGAGTCGCAGACATTCTCTCGGATGCGGGGGTCGTCGGTCTGACCGTATGCCCCCTCTACGCCTGCCGGTCCCTGGTGCTGGAAAGTGATTAGTCGAGACAAGACGGCACTCGCAGCGTAAGCAGCTGGCACGTGTTGATGGCTGTCTCGCAGGGAGGCGAGCTGCCGTAGAGCTCCTTCGTAGTTTCCAGAGCGGGATTTTAAAAGTGCGCTAAAGCCGAGAAGTCGTACTGACGCCATTGGATGCGGGGCGTTGCCGATCGCGGTAAATTGTCGCATGATATGTGCGAAGCGGTCCATGTCCAGATCAAATACGGCGGTCATCCCTTTGTAGGCGAGGAGCAAGGAACGATCGCCCGCCGTGTTTAGGAGCGGTTCGTAGTGTAGGTAGACCGATTCTGCTTCATCGCGATCCCCATGGTTGGCTAATGCCGTTAGGAGAGACGCAACGAGTGCCCCGATGCCGTCGGTTATAGAATCTCGCTCGGCTCGGGCTAAGGCAGCACGCAACGTTCGAATGTTTTCTTCGAGGCGGGCCAAGTAATTATATGCCACCGACAAACGCGTGTAGAAGGCCACAAGATGCTGCGACTCCGGGGGGGCGATCTGTAGGGCCCGTTCCATCGATGTTGCGACCAGACTGTAGGCAGATTCGCGTTCGGCGGCTTCGGCGAGTTGTAACATGCAGGACCGCTCGAGCAAACGATCGCCGCATGCTGCGGCTTGGTCAGCCATCCGCTCGAAATCCTCTAGACGTGGATTCGTAAGATTGCTCAGCGCGTCGATGATGCGGCGGCGGAAGGGTATTTCGATCGGGATGGTCTCCCGGATAGCTTGCGCAATTGCTGCGTGCGCGAATTGAAGGCTTTCTCCATGCTGCACGAGATATCGGCCTGAGGCGCGTTCGATGAGTTGTAGCAGCGTTCGGTCGTCGGGCCAGAGCTGCTGAAGAATTGCAAGCTCGATGGGTTCGGCGATGAGCGCGCAGAGTTGCAGAAATTCGCGCACGTCTTTGGTTAACAGTCCGACGTCTTGAGCGACCCTGCCGCGCATGCTTGCGGCGACGTCTTCGGATTTTTTCGCACGTGAGTCGTGCGCCATGCCTGCTAGCGCGACGAGATCTACCGCGCGCCCGCCGGCGTGTTCTACAATCGAGGTGATAACGCCATCTGGAGCACCGGGAAAGTATTCGCGAGCAAGTTGTGTGCTCGCTTGCGGCGTGAGTTCTCCAAGTGGTACCTGTACGTCGCGCGATTCAAACGGTGATACATCCAGTTCGTCCGGTCGCAGCGTCGAGAGCAGCACGACGCTGCGACTAGCGAGTGCGCGTAATGTCCGTTCGATCAGCGAGCGGCTCTCCGCGTCGCCCCATTGCACGTCGTCGATGGAGAGCAACACAGAATGGTCGAGCGTCACGCCTTCGAGCAAGCGTAGGAACAGCTCCTCATTTGATTGCGCCCCCCCGGCCTCCGACGCGTCGATTTCTGCACGCAGTCCGGCGGTGTAGCGGTCCGCTTGCTCCCCTAGGGCGGCGATGGTCGCGGTGATAAGCCGGCGTACCAACAGGTACGGCAGACCCGATTGAATGCGATGGCATACCACAGCGGCGATCAGCCAGCCGCTTTCGGCCGCGTGCGCTTCGACGGCTTGCGCAAGGGCGGTTTTCCCCACGCCGGATGGCCCCACGATCTCGACCGCGCGGGCCAAGCCCTCCTTACGCGAGGATGCGACAACAGAGACGATCGTTCGAAGCTCGGCTTCGCGTCCTACAAAAGCGCCCACGCTGCTCACGCTCCTGGGAGCGGTTGAGCATTTCCTCCCACGCTCGGCCCGCGGAAATAGGGGTTTCCCCGGACGTTTGTGCAGGGCGGCTCTGGTAGGCTTAGGTCAAATGGAGGTATTAGAGATGCTCGCACGCATGGAATCTGAGGAAACGGCTCCGATGAGCCGATTGCACGCCGACCAGCTGCGGTCGTCCGTCCCCTACTGCTTCATTCTCGATGACACCTATCACGTGGTGATGGCGGGCCCGTCTACGGTCGGCGACCCGCTCGCCTCCTTATACGGGATGGACTCCCAGCCGGACATACTGCCCGGCCCGATCGATCGGGTCGTCCGCGCGCTTACGGCCACTTGGCGCACGATGCAGCCGACCCGCAGTGCATCAGCTTGCGTGAGCGATCTCAATGTCACCGTTGCCCCGCTGCACGGCCACACCGGCCGGCGCATAGCCGTCTTTGTCCAGCGGAGCGTCGACCAGCGGTAGGCGATGCTCTGCCCAATTTCATAAGCGAATCGATCGAGCCGGCGGACGACGGCTACGCCCCACCGGCCATCGGAGGCAAGCCTCCCTTCTTGACAGGCTCCATGATCGTCCGCTCGGTCCTCTTATGACGCCGTTATACGCCACTGAGGCGATAGTTAGTTTTCCTCGACTCTCCTTCTCGCACAAAGACGCCCTTCTCCACGAGATCCGAAAGGTCGCGATTCGCCGTATCGTGCGAGACGCTCGTCATCCGGGCATATCGCTCCGCATTCAACCTGCCATCAAAACCGTCGAGCAGCCGCTTCACGATTTTGCGTTGCCGCTCGTTCATCGCGATGTCCGCGAACGTCGCGAAGAACGTCGTCGTCCGCAGCACGTCGTTGACAATGCCGATCGTCGCCTCGGCTGCGCGCGCATAGCAATCCAGAAACCACGCGACCCACTGCGTAATATCAAACGACTCGTAGCCCGCTCGTTCTAACGCCTCGTAGTATGCTTTTTGGTCGATCAAGATTTGACGCGAGAGGCTGCAGTAGCGATTTTCCTGCCCCTGCGCTCGAGATAGCATGAGGTCCGCGAGTGCGCGGCCGATGCGACCGTTTCCATCTTCGAACGGGTGAATCAGCAAGAACCACAAATGCACGATCGCCGCACGAATCACCCCATGCTCGCCGGTGTCGGTTTCGACGTAGTCAATCAGGCGCTTCATATCGCCCGGTACTTGCGACGCGGGCGGCGCCGCATAGTGAATCGTCGGCTCACGCCCCGCACCACGGTTCGTCTGCACGGTCATGGGGCCGCCGCCATCGTCACGATAACGACCGATGTTCCGCAGTGCACGGTGGCCGCGCACGATCGGGAACAACATCTCGTGCCAGTCGAACAATCGTTGCTCCGTTACCGGCCGCTCGTATTTGAGCGCGTCCATCGTTATATCAATCACGCCCTCGGTATGATCGTCTGCTCGCCTCACGCCGCCGTCGGCGAGCGACAAGCGCCGCACGATGGAACCGCGCACGGCTTCCGGGTCGAGCTTTTCTCCTTCGATTGCCGACGTGTCCACCACGTCCGCCACAAGTGCGCGGATCTCCGATTCGCCCCTGTCGGCTACGTTCGCATGCATAAGAAGCCCGGAAAGCGTTCCGAACCGCACGAGGGCGCTGCTAAGCGGGCCGATGAGTTGGTCGGCCTGATAGGTGAAGGCCGGCCAGGGCTCTCGCTCCCAAAGGTAGGTTCTACGCATAATGTGCGTATTATTGTAGCGCTTCCTACGTGCGAACGTCAATAATGCACGCATATAATGCGTACAAACCGGGCTCGTTTCTACGCGCCGGCCGGATCGAGGCTTACCGCCGTCTTGACTCCGTTTCCCCACCTTCCGAATGCCCAGGCTTCGATCACCGCCGTTTGGATACATTACGCGTGCGGCAGACGGGTGTGCGCAACGCGCACATGGACAACGTTGATATTATCGTGCTCGCGAGTAGCGGCGGTCACAGCAAGCCCAGCGCGCCCTCGGCAGCCAGCGAAAGGGACGCCGAAGACGCACCCGCTTGCGCCAGCGACCCCATTCCGCGAACGACGGCCAGCAACGTTACGCCGATCGTTCGCGCGTCGCGATCGGCGGCAATGTCGCCCGCGCTTTGCGCCTGGCGAACGCACCGAACGATCTCGCGTTCCATCCCCTTGAACGTTCGCTCGATGATCTTGTCGACGTCCGGAAAGCGCCCGGCAAGTTCGGCGGTACCTTTTGCCAGCATACATCCGCGACTGGCCTTCGCACCGCCCTTCGCCGCCGTCTGAATATACGCGCGTAAACGCAGGATCGCGTCCGCATCGTTACCGCGCAGGCGTTCCTTAAGATCCGCGACGGCCCAATCACAGTAATCGGCGAAGGCCAGCAGATACATCTCTTGCTTTGAGCCGTAGGCGCCGTAGAGGCTGCCCTTACCTAGACCGGTCGATTGCATGATGTCGTCGAGCGACGTCGCCGAGTACCCGTTATCCCAGAAGACGGATTGTATCGTCTCCAACATTTCCGCTTGATCGAAGCTCGCTGGGCGTCCCATGCACGAGATCGTAACAGAAGATGACCGATTGGTCCAGATCGCAACGTAATTGTTGACCGTATGGTCCACATGTGATAGGCTCGTCGGCGCGGAGCGTCAACGGCGAATCCGCGTATCGGTTGATTTGAGGAATAATATGTCAAGATTGAAAGACAAGGTCGCGATCATCAGCGGCGGAACGAGCGGCATCGGGCTCGCCAACGCTGGGCGATTCGTGCAGGAGGACGCGCACGTATTCGTCTTCGGCCGGAGCCGAGACGCGCTCAGAGAGGGACGCACGTCATGACCAGCCTGAATGGAAGGACCGCCGTGATCACCGGCGGCGCTACTGGCATCGGCCGCGCAGCGGCAAAGCGTTTCATCGAGGAAGGCGCCTTCGTCTTCATCTTCGGCCGCCGGCAAGAAGCGCTCGACGCCGCTGTGGCCGACCTCGGGCCCAATGCCCGCGCGGTGAGGGGATCGGTCTCCGATCTGGCCGACCTCGACCGACTCTACGCGGCGGTGAAGGCGGAGCGCGGAACCCTCGACATCGTCTTGGCCAATGCCGGGGCGGGAAGCCGGCTTAAGCTCGGCGAGATCACCGCTGAGCACGTTGACGAACACTTCGATACCAATGTGAAGGGTACGATCTTCACGGTCCAAAAGGCGCTGCCGCTGATGGGCAAGGGCGGTTCGATCATCCTGACCGGATCCAGCGCCGGCACTACCGGCGCCCCAGGAATGAGCGCCTACAGCGCGAGCAAGGCGGCAGTACGCAACCTCGCGCGGACCTGGGCGGAGGACTTGAAGGGCACCGGCATTCGGGTAAACGTGCTATCTCCCGGGGCGACGGCGACCGAACTCGCGGTGGCAGCGCTAGGCGAGGAAGGCCAGAAGGTCTTCGCCTCGATGACTCCGCTCCAGCGCATGGCGGATCCGGCGGAAATCGGAGCGGTGGCCGCCTTTCTCGCGTCGCAGGACAGCAGCTTCATGACCGGCAGTGAGGTCGCCGTCGACGGCGGCCTGGCGCAAGTCTGACGCGCTATATGAGCTACGCAATTATCGGCTTCGGTAATATCGGCCAGGCTCTGGCCAAGGCGTTTGGCCGCAACGGCATCGAAGTCGCCGTCGCAACCACTCGCAACCCGGAAAGCTTTGCATGCGCCGCGGCCGCGATCGGACCCACGATCATTCCAAAAAAACTGGCGGAAGCCGTCAAGGCGGACGTCGTCTTTTTGGCTGTCCGTTACGAGTCGCACCCGGATGTCGCGAGGGCGCTGCCCACCTGGCAGGGGAAGACGATCGTCGATGTGACCAATGCCTACGGCGTGCCCCCTGAGGAACTGGGCGGACAGCCTTCTTCCAAGGTCGTCGCGCAGGCCTTCACTGGTGGAAGACTGGTTAAGGGCTTCAACCATTTGGCCGCTCCCGTCCTAGCCCAAGACCCTGCCGTTCGTGGTGGTGGTGGCAGAAGAGTCGTGTTCCTGGCGAGCGACGACGACGGCGCAGCGGCGGAGATTGGTGCGCTTGCGGGAATTCTCGGTTTCTCGCCGATCCAACTTGGCCGGCTTTCGGAAGGTGGGCTGCTTGTGCAGGCGCGCGGAAATAGCTGGGGTCAACTGATCTTTGAGGACTTGGTCAAGTTCGACTGATGTATCCCGCTCCGAGAGCCCTTTGCCGCCTCGATTGAGGACCGCTGCTTGCGACAAGTCCGACGGAAGCGTGAACTTATCGCGGAAAACCTCTCACGCGCTGCGCCGCCTTGTCGTGGCAAGTGAAGTTTGTACCGACGCAGCGTACTTACAGTTTGAACGGCATTGCTTAGTTTGCGGCGGGCGTGATCATGGCGCCCCAACGCCCGGCGATCTGCTTGGACTCGACAACGGAGAATGCTGACTGCTCCAAAAATTCTGACAGAACCCGGAGAACGACTCGGGCTTGGGGGATCTCGCCGGCGGGGCTTCACGGACCAAGCATCGCCGTAACGCCGAGGTGTGTTCCGTCGGATGTGATGCTTACTGCACCGTTCTCGTCGGTGCGGTACACCGTCGCCCCGAAGCGCTGTAATGTCGCGATCGTCGATGCCGCCGGGTGGCCGAACATATTGTGCCGGCCGACTGAGACGATTGCGTAACGCGGAGCAACGGCCGCGATGAAGGCGGGAGTCGAGCCATACGCCGAACCGTGATGGCCCACTTTTAACACGTCTGCATGGAGGTCGATACCTTCGTCGAGAAAGCGCTGTTCCGCAGCGCTTCCGGCGTCGCCCGTGAAGAGCATGCGAAAGTGGCGATACTGCAGCACAAACGCAACCGAGTTATCGTTGATCGCGTTTTTCCCACCGATGAACGGGAGCGATGGCCCGATGAACTGCAGCGTAACGCCATCGTCGCTGCGCCACACGCCTCCCGCACGCGGATAGACCATAGGCACGCTTTCGCTGCGCGCGACGTCGAGCGCATCGTGATACGCGTGGCCGCCGTACGTCTGCCCGCCATCGGCAAACTCCGCAACCCGCAGCTTGCGCAGCACTGGCGCAATTCCGCCGGCGTGATCGCCGTGTGGGTGCGAGAGGATCATCGCATCGACGCGATGGATGCCGTGGCGTAGCAAATAGGGTACGACGATCCGCTCGCCGACGAGTTCCGCGCTCGATGCGTCGCTCTGCGGCCCGCGTTCTAGGCGCCCGCCGGCGTCAATCTCGTAGACGTGACCGGCCGGCGTTTGCACCACGATGCCGTCGGCCTGTCCAACGTCGAGGACGATCACGTGCAAGAGCCCGTCGGGCCAGTCGGGCGGCCACAGTACCAGGGATACACTCAGGACGATCGCCGCTACGGCCAGCGTGCGCATGGAGCGCAGCATCAGCACCGGAATGGCGACAATCGCAGCTAAGTAGAGCGCGATGCAGACGATCGGCGCGGGCGTCATCGGGATCGCGGCTGCCGGGAGCGCACCGACGCACCGGATTACCGCCGCAATCCACGCGAGCAACCACCCATTGAGATTTGCGAACGCTTGCGCAAGGGGCACGCACCGCTGCGTGGCTAGCTCCGCCATGCCGAGCAGCATGGTGATCGGCACGCACGGCACAATCGCCATGTTGGCAAAGATCGCGTAGGGCGCGAATTGCAAAAACACGGCAGCGCCGATCGGCCACGTTCCGATCTGCGCGGCGCAGGAGAGGGCGACGACTTCTCGCAATCGCGCCGGAATCGACGTCGCTCCTTCGATCCAGCGATCGATGGGGCGTGCTAGCGAAAAAATGGTTCCCACGCATGCAAAGGAAAGCGCGAACGATGGCGTTGCAACGCTTTCCGGCCGGAAAAGCGCGATCGCGATCGCCGCGAGGGCCAGGGTATTCCAGCTCATGGCGGCGGCTCCGCCGGCGCGAGCGATCAGCGCGGCGCTGGCCATACTAGCCGCCCGAACAGCCGGGAGTTGTGCGCCGCTCCACAGCACGAAGAGCCACAGCACGACGATCGTGATTCCGCACGCACACCAGCGCGGAAGCGAAAAGCGCGACAGCACCACTGCGACCAACGCCGCAATGAGCCCAACGTGTAACCCCGCCGTCACTAGGATGTGAACGGTTCCGGATTCCTGAAAATCGGCGCGCAGATCCGGCGGTAACGCCGAGCGTTCTCCCCAGAGTTCCCCGGCAACGATCGAAGCGCCCGGCTCACCCAACTGCGCGCGCAGCGTTTCGAGCGCCGCGTGATGCAAGCGCGCAAGAACGCCGCGCACATCCGTGGGTGCGGACGGCTGACGCGCTACGATCGCGGCGCTCTGAATTTCGCCGTCAACACCGCGCTCGCGCTGCAGTACTCGTTCGCTCGGCTCGCCCGGGTTGCGCGCGTCATCGAACGGCTCGAGGCGCCCCCGCACGACCACGCGCTCGCCGGCCTGCGCTTGCCCGGGGGTGACTGCCGAAACCGTCAGCCCGCGCTCGAGGGCAAGCGTGTACTTCGGCGTACCTTCGGCGGTCGTTGCGCGATCGATGACCGTGGCGGTGAAACGCTGGGTGCGCGACTCGGTCACATGCTGGTGAAGTCGTTCGTGCAGCGCGCCGTTGACGGCTGCGAAAGCCAGCGCCGCGAGTAATGCCGTGCGGAGTTGCCATGGCCCGAAGCGCCGTGAGGCGACCACTGCGCAAACGACGACGATGCCGGACGATACCAGGAGTCGAACGTCGTCGGCGAGCGGTGCGCTTATCAGCGCTCCGAGCACGAACGCGATCGCGAAGACGGGCAGCGGCGGCTTCATTGGGCATCATCTGCGCGTCGCCCGGCGGCCCGCTAGGTGCAAACCCGCCGCTGAGATCGAGTGCGTAGCTCGATTACCGATTCATGGGCTTCATCGACGGATCGGGGATGCCGTTCGGGCAGACCTTGGCTTCTGCGGCGGGCGAAATATAGTATGCGTGCACGTCGTACTGTGGAGCCGGGAACCCTTCGTGCCCATGCGGTTCGAATTCGAAATCGACGTGATCGATCGTGTAGCCGGGCAGCGCGTGAATATTCGGGTAGCTGAAGCCTTTTTGCAATTGCGCCGACGAGACCATGATTTCGGTGAAGATCGGCTTGCCGTGCCAAACGCCGTAGATCGGGCCGAGTGGGAGGTCTTTAGCGGCAGCCCAGTGTTCGCCCATCGTCGCGATGCAGGGCGAGACCATAAGGGCATTTTTGGGGATGCCCGCCGGATGAGCCTTCGGCTGCGGCGGTAACGCCGGCATGTTGGAAGGCATCGCAGTGGCGGGGCCCGCCGCTGCGGCTAGGATGAACGCAAAAGAGAGGATAGCTAAAAAACGCATGTGCGCAGCTCCTTCAAAAGTGAGATCAATGTCGCACCTTCACGACCGGATCGCGATAACCCCGGTTAGTTTCAAACCCGACGGCGTTCACACACCCTAGCTGACGGTTACAGCTTTGTCAGATTTCGGTGAAGCCGTTCGCGGGCCGAGGGGGCTTAGCGTGCGGCTGCCAGGGTCGCAAGTGACCCCGCGCGAAGCTGCCAGGGCCCGAAACGACGCGATGCTAGTGTTCCCTACGCAATGACGACGCCGGTAGCTACCCGCAGTTGCGCGTCGTTAGAGAGTGGGGCAGTTGTGCTAGCCCCAGTAAGGAAGATCATACGTGCGTATCATCGTTACCGGCGGGGCCGGATTCATCGGCTCTCACATCGTCGACGCGTATCTCGCGCTCGGCCACGACGTGCTCGTGCTCGACTCGCTCTGGGAGCACGGCGGCGGCCGCCGTGCGAACGTCCCCGAGCGGGCCAATTTCGTGCATATGGATATCCGGGACGCCAATATCGCGCGCATCTTCCAGGAATTTCGTCCCGAGATCGTCAGCCATCATGCGGCGCAGCATTCGGTGGCCATCTCAACGCGCGACCCGAAGTTCGACGCCGACGTCAATGTGATCGGCCTGCTGAACGTGCTCGAAACGTCGGTGAAGAGCGGGGTCAAAAAAGTCATTTTCGCGTCGAGCGGCGCGACGTTCGGGACCCCCGACCACTTCCCAATCGTGGAATCCACACCGCAGCGCCCGACCTCTCCGTACGGCATCACCAAGATGGTCGCCGAGCATTACCTGCGCTTCTATAAAGAAGAGAGGGGCCTCGATTTTACCGCGCTGCGTTACGGCAACGTCTACGGCCCACGCCAGGACCCCAACGGCGAAGCGGGCGTTATCTCGATTTTCATCGGCAAGTTTCTCAAACGCGAGGGCATCCGCATCGATTGGGATGGCGACCAGACGCGCGATTATGTTTTCGTGAAGGATGTCGCGCAAGCGAATGCGGCCGCGCTCGAAAAAGGCTCCGGCGGCATCTACGTGATCGGTACCAACGTCAAAACCAGCGTGAACGAAGTCTATCGCACACTGGTGAAGATCAGCGGCTTCGAAGCGCCGGTAACGCCCGGGCCGCGGCGCGCCGGCGACGCGCGCGACGCGCAGTTCGATTCGTCTCTGGCGCAAAAAGAACTCGGCTGGAAAGCCGGAACCAAACTCATGGACGGCATGCGCGAAACTTACGAATACTTTGAAAAGCTCGCAGTCTAGCAGAACGAGCTACTGCAGAACGGCACCGGTGTGGGGAACGTGTGATTTTTGTGCAATCGACAGGATGTCGAACTTCCTTTGAATGTTGCACAAAAACATACGAGTAGGAAGCGCGCAGGATGCGCGCTGACGAACGGTTCCCCACACCGGTGCCGTTCTGCAGTAGCTCGTCCTGCTAGCCTACCACGAAGCTGACGAGTTTCCCCGGTACGAAGATGCGTTTGCGGATCTGCTTGCCGCCGAGGTACGTTTGAACGTTTGCGTCGGCTAATGCGAGCGCAATCGCGGCCTCCTCCGCGATGTCGGGTGCGACGGTTAGTCGCGCGCGGATTTTGCCGTTGACTTGCACTACCAGCGTGAGTTCGTCGAGCGCAAGGGCGCGCTCGTCGGGTTCGAGCGCACGTTCCAGATGCACGGACGTACTATGGCCCAGGCGCGACCAGAGCTCGTCGGCGATGTGCGGGGCGTACGGCGCGATGATGAGCGGCAACGCATGCACGGCGTAGAGCAGCGCCTGGGAATCCGGCGCGTTCTTCGCCGCGGTGGTCATGGCGTTGACGAGTTCGTCGAGTTTCGCAATCGTGGCGTTGAAATGGAAGCGCCGGGTGAGTACTTCCTCGATGCCGGATCGAGCTGCGACGTGTACCGCGCGAATTAAAGCTTTTTCGCCGGCTCCGTTCGCGGGCGGTAGCTCGCGTGGCGATACCGCGGCGGCCCGTTCGGCCAACGGTTCGCACGCGCGCCAGACGCGGTTGATGAAGCGTACGCGCCCGCTGATGCCTTCGTCGGTCCAGTCACTGGTGTCTTCGGGGGGCGTGACATAGAGCAGAAACAGGCGCATCGCGTCGACGCCGTTGGTCGCGGCGGTTTCGTCGATGCCGACGACGTTGCCGCGCGATTTCGACATCTTCTCACCGTTGTAGAGCACCATACCCTGGTGGAAGAGTCGTTGGAAGGGCTCGTTGCTTCCGGTTACCCAGCCTCGATCGTGGAAGAATTTGTAGAAAAAGCGCGAGTACAAGAGATGTAATACGGCATGTTCGGCGCCGCCGATGTATTGATCGACGTTCATCCAGTGCTTCGCGGGCTCCGTGCCCCATGGAGCGGTATCGTTGTGTGCGTCGAGGTAACGCAGGTAGTACCAGGACGATTCGAAGAACGTGTCCATCGTATCGCTCTCGCGTCGAGCCGGGCCGCCGCACTTCGGGCAGGTCGTTTCCATGAACGCGGCATCGCGCGCGAGCGGCGAGCCTTCGCCGGTGATCGGCACGTTGCTCGGGAGGACGATCGGCAATTGCGCATCCGGTACGGCGACTTCGCCGCAGGCCGTGCAGTAGACGATGGGGATGGGCGTGCCCCAATAGCGTTGGCGCGAGACGAGCCAATCGCGCAGGCGCATCGTTACGCGCTTGCCGCCGATCCCGAGGGACGTAAGCTTCGCCGCGATCGCGTCGCGCGCGCGTTCGCTCGTCATGCCGGTGAAATCGCCGCTGTTCAGCAGGCGGCCGTCATCGACGAACGCCGCCGCCAGCGGTGCATCGACCGAGGAGCCGTGCGGTGCGATCACTTGCGCGATCGGCAAGCCATGCTTTTTCGCGAAATCGAAATCGCGTTCGTCGTGGGCGGGGACGCCCATAACCGCGCCGGAGCCGTATTCGGCGAGTACATAGTTGGTCACCCAGATCGGCACGCGCTCGTGCGAAAGCGGATGTATGGCGTACGCGCCGGTGAAGAGGCCTTGCTTCTCCATCAAGCTGGTGCGTTCGAGTTCGGATTTCGATTTGAGGCTTTGCGCAAAGGCGTCGATCGCCGTTGCCTGTTCCGCGGAGACGTGCGCTTTGAGCCGATCGACCATCGGGTGCTCGGCGGCTATGGCGAGAAACGTGACGCCGTAGATCGTGTCGACACGGGTGGTGAATGCTTCGATCCGCGCATCGATACCGTCGACGGCGAACGCGAATTGCGTGCCCTCGCTACGGCCGATCCAATTGCGTTGCATCGTGCGCGTGCGGTCGGGCCAGCCGCCCAACTCGTCGAGATCGTCGAGCAACCGTTGCGCGTAGTCGGTGATTTTCAGGAACCATTGCGAGAGGTTGCGCCGTTCGACGGCGTGGCCGCAGCGCCAGCATTTGCCGTCGATGACTTGCTCGTTCGCCAAGACCGTTGCGTCGTGCGGGCACCAGTTCACGGGCGCTTCGCGCTTGTAGGCGAGGCCGCGTTCGTAGAGACGCAAGAACAGCCACTGGTTCCAGCGATAGTACTCGGGCGAACAGGTCGTGATCTCGCGCGACCAATCGTAGCTGGTGCCGATCAGGCGGAGCTGACGCACCATGTTTTCGATGTTTGAACGCGTCCAGGTGTTGGGATCGATCCCGCGTTGGATGGCGGCGTTTTCGGCCGGCAACCCGAAGGCATCCCAGCCCATCGGGTGCAGCACGTTATACCCGAGCATGCGCATGCTGCGCGCTATCGCATCGCCGAGCGTGTAGTTTTTTGCATGGCCGACGTGCAGATCGCCGGACGGATACGGCAGCATCTCGAGCACGTAGTACTTCTCGCGCGGGTCGTCGTCACGCGTGCGGTAGATGCCTTCGTTCTCCCAGCGCTCTTGCCAGGCTCGTTCGGTGCTGCGAAAATCGTACGTTTCGGCCATAGAGAGCATGGTAATGGCTCACGAGGGGCGTGGCTACCTTTCCGGTCGGACCTCGGCGTGGGAAAGGCGGGCATGTTGCGATATGTTGCACTCCTCGCCGCCGTCGTCGTCGCGGCATTGGCTATCTGGCACCCGGCGCCGCATCCGCCCATGCTCGCCGCCGCAGCCGCCGAACCCCATACCCGCCCAACCCATGGGCGAGCAAAGAAGGCGAGCGCGGCGGCCGCGCTGGTCTACGTCGTGGGAGCCGTCGTGCGGCCGGGGCTCTATCGCGTGCCCGCGAGCGGACGCGCCGACGACGCCGTGCGAGCGGCGGGGGGAATGCTCCCGGGTGCCGATGCAGCCGGCGTCAACCTGGCCGCCAGGGTGGGTGACGGCGACGAAATCGACGTACCGCGAATCGGTGAAGCGCCTCGAAGGGCGGGCTCGGCGCGCCGGAGCAGCCCCGGCTCCCGGAAGACCCGCGGTAAAGCGCCGCCCGCGCAGCCGGTCGATCTCAACGGCGCGGATGCGGCAGCCCTTTCTGCGGTTCCCGGGATCGGCGCTACCATGGCCGCCCGCATCGTTGCGCTGCGCGATCGCGAGGGGCCATACGATTCGTACGACGAGTTGCTCGATGTCGCCGGGATGAGCCCGGCGCGCCTCGCACACGCCCAGCCGTATCTCATGCTGCGTTAGCCCCGAGCGGCATCTTCGAGGGGGCCCGTGTAGGGCGGCGAAGAACGCCCGCCTGATGCCCGCCCTTATTCCCGATAACGAAACGCTCTCGCACCTTATACGCAGAGCGCTGGCCGAGCCGCGTAACGAAGCCCTGATCGAACGCGTGAACGGCGACTGGACCCCGACCTCGACATCGAGGCTGCTGGAGCGGGTTGAGAACCTGGCGTGCGCGATTCGCGATGCGGGTTTGCAGCAAGGAGATCGGGTCGCACTCATCGCGCACAATTGCATCGATTGGATTGCCTGCGATTTCGCGACGTTCTTTGCCGGCTGCGTCGTCGTACCGATTTATCCGACGCAGGCGCTCGATCTCACGGGCTATATACTAAAACATGCGGACGCGAAGTTGCTGTTCATCGACTCTGCCGCGTCGTTGCAGGCCCTCAAACACGTGGATATCGATCTCCCGCAAGCGGTGGTCATGGGCGGCGAGGGGATTGGGACGCTCGCGGCGTTTGAAGCGCGCGGCGCGGCAATACGCATCGAGCATCCGGAACTGCCGGCCGCCTACGAGGCCGAGGTTCTGTCGAGCGACCTTGCTGTACTCATTTATACCTCCGGCACCACGGGCAATCCCAAAGGCGTGATGCTCACGCACGATAATCTCGGCTTCGACGCGCAGGCGTCGCTGATGTTCGCCGGCGATGAAATCGTTTCGGGCATGGACGTCCTCTCGGTGCTTCCGTATTCGCACATCTTCGAGCACACGATGATCTACATCTATCTGTTAGCGAAGACGCGTTACAGCATCTGTCACGATGCCAACGAGCTTCTCGTAGACTTGCTCGCGGTCAAGCCGCAGGCGATGACGGCGGTGCCGCGCATCTTCGATCGCGTGCTCGCAGGCGTGACCGGCCAGGCCATGAAGCGCGGCGGCCTGCAGGCCAAGCTGGTTCCGTGGGCGCTGGGCGTCGGGCGCGATTACATGTTCGCGACAACGCAAGGAAGCGCGCCGAATGCCTGGCTCGTCGCGCAGTACGCGCTCGCGAAGCGACTCGTCCTCGATAAAGTGCGCGCGGCGCTGGGCCTAGGACGCATGGAGTACTTCCTGAGCGGCAGCGCGGCGTTGCACATCGATATCGCAATGACGTTCTTGGGCCTGGGCGTCCCCATCTTGCAAGGCTACGGTTTGACCGAAACGTCACCCGTCATCACGACCAGCCGCCTTACGCTCAATAAATACGGAAGCGTCGGTTCGGTGATCCCGGGCGTCGAGGTGACGATCGCAGAGGACGGCGAGATCCTCGCGCGCGGTCGCAACATCATGCGAGGCTATTTCAACGACAGCGAGGCGACCTCGCAAGCGATCACCGACGGTTGGCTCCATACCGGCGACGTCGGTGAAATCGATCCGAGCGGTTTTTTGCGTATCACCGATCGTAAGAAAGAAGTCTTCAAAACTGCGACCGGTAAGTACATCTCGCCGGCTCGCGTTGAATCGGCGATCAAGCGATCCGTTTTCGTCTCGCAGGCGATGGTGGTGGGCGACGGCCGTCCGCACCCGGCGGCGCTCGTTTGTCCGAATTGGGACCTCGTCCGCGTCGAACTCGACCTCCCGAAAGACGTCGGCAACGAAACGCTGGCGGAGCGCGACGACGTGCGGCGTTTTATCACGCGCGAAGTGCGCAGGAACACCGACGATCTCGGATCGTACGAGCAGATTCGCCGCGTGATCGTGATCCCTCGCGAATTCAGCGTCGAGAACGGCGAACTCTCACCGGCGATGAAAATCAAGCGTCGTGTCGTGGAAGAACGCTATCGACCCGCGATCGATCGGGCCTATCAGGTCGATCTGAAGCACGCGAGCGCGTGACCGCCCCATCTCGCCGCGTCGACGAGGTCCTGCGCGGGCCGATCAAAAGCAAAACGATTTTCCCCGTATTGATTCTGCATTTGATTCAAGAACAACCCGACCACGGGTACGGACTCATGCAGCGGATCGATGCGATCTGCGGCGACCTCGTCGCGGTTAATACGAACAAGATCTATCCTCTGCTGCGTCGTTTGGAAGAGCGCGGCTTCGTTACGGCCACGTGGGACCATCCGACAAAGCGTTCGCGTCGCGTCTACTCGATTACGGCGCAGGGCGAGGACCGGCTTCGCCGCATCAAAGGGGCGATGCTGCCGTACCTCGAGTCGATCGAACGCGCGGTCGGGCGGCTCAAAATCGAACTCTATCAACCTATTGGAGCGGAGCATGCCGTTTCTGGCCGTCGTTCATCTGCGTGAGACTCCCTGTAAGACGTGCGGCGCGCTCTTGGCGCAGGCCGGCGCGCGGTCGTTCATCGTCGATGAAGAGCGGGAACCGCTGTGGTTTGAGGCGGGCGCCGTCCCCGAAGAGATGACGCTCGTCATCACTTGCCCGAGCGGGCATCCCGAGCAGTTCTTCGTGCCGAACGAAATCGGTGCCGAGGAAACGCTGCTTACGCCCGAGGATGCGCCGATCGGCCTAGACGCCGTATTCGTGCCATAATTCTGGCCTGCAGGGCCGCGAGCCCTAAGCGACAATGGATTCGCGGTGTTGTATTCTATGAAACCGCTGCGCGTGGTGCTTGTCGCCGCGCTCGCAGCTTCGTGTATCGGCCCGGCCTTTGCCGCCGACGCACCCCACCCGCCCAAGGCCGCTAAGCCGCCGCAAGTCTCGGCGGGGGCGCCGGATGCCGTCACCCACCATTCCATCTCGGTGAACGGCAAGACGCTGAACTACACGGCACGCGCCGGCACGATCACGCTGCGTAACAACGCGCAAGAGCCCACCGCGCGGATGTTCTACGTCGCCTACACGCTCGACGGCGTCAGCCCTGCGCGGCGTCCGGTGACGTTCTTCTACAACGGTGGCCCCGGCAGTTCCACCGTGTGGTTGCACATGGCTTCGTTCGGGCCGATGCGTTTGGACGCACCCAACGCGCAAGCCGCCGGAAATCCGCCATATAAGCTGGCCGCCAACCCGTACACCTTGCTCGACAAGACGGACGAAGTCTTCATCGATGCGCCGGGCACCGGCTTCGGACGCTTGATCGGTGCCGGAAAGCCGAAAGAGTTCTACGGCGTCGATCAGGACGCGAAGGCCTTCTCGCAGTTCATTCAATCCTACCTCACCAACTTCGATCGTTGGAATTCGCCGAAGTTTCTCTTTGGCGAGAGCTACGGCACGACGCGCTCGGCGGCGCTTTCGAGCGTCCTAGAAGACGCGGGCGTTCAACTGAACGGCATCGTGCTGCAATCCTCGATCTTGAATTTCGATCTGGATTGGGCGACGAATTTCTCACCGGTTTCGATCGGCGGCGGCGACTGGGCGTATCCGCTCTATCTGCCCTCGGAGGCCGCGATCGCCTGGTATCACAACGCTCTACCGAATCGGCCTGCGAACCTGCCGGCGTTTCTGCAGCAAGTCCAACACTTCGCGATGACGGAGTATCTGCAGGGCCTTGCGGAGGGCGCGCAGCTGCCGTCCAACCAATTCAACGACATCGTCAATAAGCTGCATCAATACACGGGCCTCTCCACGCAATACATCCGGGATTCGAATCTGCGCATCCAGTACGGACGCTTCGAATCGCAGCTTTTGCGCAACCGCGGGGAAGTGGTTGGGCGCTTGGACGCACGGTATAAGACCTATACGCTCGACGGTGCCGGCGGGTCGCCCGACTGGGACCCGGCCGATGTCTCGATGACGCCGATCTTCACGGCGGTCTTCAACAGCTACGTTCGTAACGACTTGCAGTACCACCCCACGGTGCCGTACCGCATCGTCAACTACGGGCAAGAACTCCGTTCCTGGGATTTCAAGCACAACGGTTCCGAGCCGACCAACGTCGCGCCGGATCTGGCCCAGGCGATGACGCAAGACCCGCACCTGCACGTCTTCTCGGCGAACGGATACTACGATTTAGCGACGCCGTATTTCGCGACGGTGTACACGCTCGATCACCTCAATCTCAACCCGCAACTGCAGAAAAACATCAGCTACGGCTTCTATCAATCCGGACATATGATCTACATGAACACTCCGGCTTTGGCGAAGTACAAGAGCGATCTCGATGCCTGGTACGATCGCGTACTGCGGTAGAATGCATACGAGTTAAAATGAAAAGGGACCCGGCCGATCGGCCGGGTCCCTTTTCATTCGCTCGATCGGCGAGCTTAGCGCGGGCGTTCCATTGCCGCGAGCTTCGCAAGCGTGGCGGCGAGGGTTGCGTTGAGCTTTGCAAAGGCCGTTCGCATGTCGCGGGTCGGAGCCGCATCGGCACTCTCCACCTGATCCTGCAATCCCCCGAACGCCTGCGAGAGATACATGAAGCTGCTGAAATCGTGCGAGGGTTTGCCCACGGAGTCGTCCGGGTCTGCCGCCGGCGCGATACCGATGATCTGTGCCTGCAGGATGCGTTTCTGCGAGGCCGATAGCGCGGGGCGCTTTGCAAGGGCGATCGCTCGCTCGTTCGCCACGGTAACCTGCCCTTCGCGTTGCGATATGTCCGTCGCTAGCGCATACTGCGCGCGCAGGTCGGCATCGCTTGCGGTAATGCGAGGGTCGCGTACGATCGCAAAGGCCTGCTCGAGCTGCATCCCGTCAACCGCAAGACGAACCTTATACGCACCGGGTGGCGCGTACGGTCCGTGCTTCGTATCGACCGCAAAGTTCCAGATGAAGCGGTGCGCGCCGGCGCCGGTTCCCGGAACGGGCGGCGTCTTGAGCCAGTAGGCGGGAATATCCACCGTGTCGGGATTGACCACGTGCGGCGGCACGGCGCTCGACCAGCTGCGCAGCACTTTCCCCGTGCCGTCGAGGATGTCGATCACCACCGGCGTCGTTGCCGCATGCGCCAAGGTGTAGTCGATGTAGACGCCCGGGACGCGGTTGTCGGCTTGCGGTTCGTCGAGCGGAAGCGGTGTGCCCTCTTGGTTACCGGGCCGAACGCGAATCGCGGTCGCCGGCGCAAACAGGTACGCGCGCGCCGTAGCGATGCGAGCGCTCAATGCGCGCAACGGCGTGATATCGTCCATGATGTAGAACCCGCGCCCGTGCGTGGCGAGGATCGCATCGTTGTCGTGGATATCGATATCGCGCACCGAGGTGATCGGGAGATTGCGTTGCAGCGACTGCCAGTGGTCGCCGTCGTCGAACGAAACCTCGACACCCTTCTCGGTTCCGGCGTAGAGCAATCCCGCGCGGTCGGGATCGGCGCGGACGACGTTGACGAACGAGCCGTACGGAATGCCGTTAACGATCGCGGTCCAATGCGCACCGCCGTCGCGCGTGCGGTAAATGTACGGAGCGTAGTCGTCCAGGCGATGTCGATCGACGGCGATGTATGCCGTGCGCGGATCGCGTGCGGACGCTTCGATGATGCCGACTTTCGACCAGGGCGTGAGGGCTTTCGGCGTCACGTTGCTCCAGTGTTTGCCGCCATCGTGCGTCACCCAAACATATCCGTCGTCGGTACCGGCCCAGATGAGGTTGGCATCGCGCGGTGACGGCGCGAGTGCGTAGACGACGCCGCGCTTGGGCAAACCCGAGCTGTCGGCGATCGTCGCCGGGTCGAGATTCGCGGGGTGATTTTCACCTGAGCGTGTGAGATCGGGGCTGATGATCCGCCAGTGATGCCCGCCGTCATGCGAGAGAAAGATCTTCTGCCGCGCGGTATAGAGCGCGGTTGGATCCGCCGGAGAGACGACCAGCGGCAGCGTCCACGTGTGCCGCCAAATGTGGCCGGGGTAGGCGGTGGTCGGATCGATGTTCTGCTCCCAACCGGTCGCGACGTTCTCGGCCGTGACGGTGTCGGAGCCGCCGAAAATCGTACCGGGATGGCGCGGATCGGGCGCGATGTAACCGTTTTCCCCGCCCGAATCGATCGGGTGGAAATCCTGTTGCGAGAGCGTCGCGTATTTGCTGGAACTCGGCGTCATCGCCGAGCCCGAATCTTGCTGCGCGCCGTAGACGTGATACGGAAATGCGTTGTCGGTGATGACGTGATAGAACTGCGCGGTGTTTTGGTTGTACCACGAGCTCCACGTTTTGGCGTCGTCGACGCTGACGATTACGCCCTGATCGCTGCCCAGAATCATACGGCTCGGATCGTTGGGTTCGATCCAGAGCGTGTGATAATCGTCGCCGCCCGGCGCGCCTTTGATCGCGACGAAGGTTTTGCCGCCGTCGGTCGAGCGATACGTCGAGGTATCCATCACGTAGACGGTGTCCGGATTCTTTGGATCGGCCGTGATGCCGCCGAAGTACCAGCCACGCTGCCATATGCGTACTTGGTCGGCTCCGCCGGCCATGTGCTTCCAGTGCGCACCCCCGTCGTCGGAGCGATAGACGCCGCCGTGCTCGATGTCGCTATCGACCTGCGCGTACACGCGCTGGGGGTCGGCGGGCGAAACGGCAACGCCGATGTGTCCGACGTGTGCGGGCAAACCGTTGGTGAGGTGCGTCCACGTCTTTCCGGCGTCGGTCGATTTGTAGAGGCCGCTTCCCGGCCCGTTGCTTGGGGGATAGACGTTCCACGGTGGACGGCGCGTCTGCCAGAGCGATGCATAGAGGATCGACGAATTGCTCGGGTCCATCGCGAGATCGATCGCACCGGTGTTGTCGTCCTTATAGAGGACTTTGCTCCAGGTTGCGCCGCCGTCGGTCGTCTTGAACACGCCGCGCTCGGCATTCGGCCCGTATGCATGCCCGAGCGCCGCGACGTATACGACGTTCGCATCGTGCGGGTCGACCACGATCGCACCGATCTGACGCGTGTCGGCCAGCCCGATGTGCGCCCAAGTTTTGCCGCCGTCGGTCGAGCGATACATGCCGTCCCCGTACGCGATGTTCGAACGCATGTCGGCTTCGCCGGTGCCGACGTAGATCGTCGAAGGCGCGCTCGGCGCAACGGCGATCGCACCGATCGAGGCGACCGGTTCTTTATCGAAAATCGGCGTCCAGGTACGGCCGTCGTTGAGGCTCTCCCAGACACCGCCGTCGACCGCCCCGAAATAGAAATGATCCGGCTGCCCCGGGACGCCGGTAACGGCCAGCGCGCGGCCGCCGCGGAACGGGCCGATCGAGCGCCACGAAAGATCGTTGAAAAGGGATGGTTGGAGGTGCGAGGGACCGGGATTTGCCGCCTGCGCTAGCGCTGTCGCGCTGGTAAGGGCAAATAGAACGGCCATCACACCGTGAAGCAAACGTCGCATGCACGCTGCTTACGAGCGCGCTGTGGCGTGCCCTGCACCCAAGGGTGCAAAGCGGTAGGCGTTTACCAGCCGCCCCCGCCGGAATCTCCGCCGCCGAAGCCGCCGCCCCCGCCGAAATCTCCGAAGCCGCCGCCGCCGAAATCGCCGGCGCTGCCGCCGCTCATATCGGTTTGCCCGGCGTCGTTACCCCAGCCGCCGGCATCGCCACCGTTCGCGCCCCAGCCGCCGCCGGCGTCGGGTGGGCCGCCCTGCATCATGCCGCCGCCGAAGCCGCCGCGATTGCCGAACATTTCGTTACCGAGCCACGCACCGCCGAGACCGCCGAGCAATCCGCTCCAGAAGCTCCCGCCGCCGCCGAAACCACCCATGCCGTAGCCGCCCATCGGGTATCCGCCCGGCGCCATCGGCGCTCCGGGCATCGGCGTTCCGGGTGCACCCGGCTGGCCGGGCGTGCCTTGCACCGGCGGATAGTACCGCGGCGCGGAACGGGCCCGCATAATCGAGCGGACGATGAGGAATCCAAGCCCTATGATGACGATCCACCAGAACATGCCGATGTGTACTCCCCCGCCGGAGCTTGCTCCGGCGTTTGCGGCAACCGCATTGGTTGCGCCGCCGCGTTGTAAGCTACTTAAATGCGAACGATAGATCCCTAAGATGCTGCCGACTGCGGTGGTGATACCGCCGTCGAAATCTTCAGCCTTGAACTGCGCTTCCATCGCCTGACGAATCGACGCGACGGTATCGCGCGTGAACCAACCGGCTTGTACTTCCGCGCGTCCGGGAAGAATGATGTCGCGCCGGTCGTTCTTCGCGATGTAGACGATGACGCCGTTGAGCCCTTGTTGCTGCGCGGCCGCACTCGCGGCCGTGGAGATGTCCGCTCCGTTGAGGGTCGGCACCGTGACGACCAATATTTCTTTACCGGTCTGCGCGTTGAAGCTGCCGATGCGCTGGTTAAGCGCCGCAACGGTTGCGGGCGAAAACATTTGGGCTTGGTCTTGAACGAAGTTGCGCGCGCTCGCGGGAAGGGCCCAAGCCAGGGCTGCCGTGGCAAGCACGAAGGCCGCTGCAAAGCGTTTCATGGTCTAGCGTATTCCTCCGGTGGATACTATCGGCGAGCGATGATGGTGTTTCAATGCCCGGCGATGCTGGCGCCGATGACGAAGATACCACCCACCACGGTGAGGCCGAAGATGCCGATGAAGATCCAGACCCCGAGCTTGAGCAAAAAGCTCCGGCGGTTTCGAACGATCTTGGTTTCGTGCACGACGTGGGCTCGTCTACTCATGATGATCCCTGCGCCTGCCGCTTCTCGACTTCCGACCAGAGACGTTCGAGGTTGTAGAA